>LSQX01105121.1_pt1 | contig 44338 bp, 21 predicted proteins | sample 654561 | NCBI WGS metagenome assembly LSQX01 (sample SAMN04489861, study PRJNA283612) | anaerobic digester metagenome | isolation source: 4 biogas reactors fed with cattle manure at either 37C or 55C with and... | place: Denmark: Kongens Lyngby | collected 2014 | reverse complement strand
ATTAAAACATGTGCGAGTTCCATCTTATACGATATAAATAAACAATTTTAATAAGATGAAAGCATTATTTATTCAACCCAGTTACCCGGATACATTCTGGAGTTTAAAGCACGCCTTAAAATTCATTTCCAAAAAGGCGGTATATCCTCCATTGGGATTAATGACTGTTTCTGCCATGACTCCTGTTGGCTGGACAAAAAAACTTGTTGATTTGAATGCTTCATCTCTCAAAGATGAACAAATCATGTGGGCAGATCTGGTATTTATTAGTGCTATGTCGGTTCAATCTGCGTCGGTTTTTGAAATCATCGCAAGATGCAAATCTTTAAATAAAAAGATGGTCGGCGGAGGTCCCTTATTCACCGAAGAACCTGAAAAATTCAACGATGTGGACTATTTGGTACTCAATGAAGCGGAATTAACTTTTCCCCTGTTTTTAGCCGACCTTGAAAAAGGAGTGGCAAAACATATTTATCAAACGGATGAATTTGCTGATATGTCAACCTCACCGGTTCCTGATTATTCATTGATCAACAATTCCCATTACGCTTCCCAAAGTCTTCAATTTTCAAGAGGATGTCCCTTCAATTGCGAGTTCTGTGATATCACTGCTCTGCTTGGACATAAAATCAGGACAAAAACTACGCCACAAATACTGGCAGAATTATCTAAAATTATGGAAATAGGATGGAAAGGAGGAGTATTCTTTGTTGATGACAATTTTATCGGTAATAAAAAAATACTGAAGCAGGAGCTGTTACCCGCTGTTATCAGCTGGATGGAAAAAAATAGATACCCTTTTACTTTTATTACAGAAGCATCTATCAATCTGGCCGATGATGAAGAACTGATGCAAATGATGGTCAGGGCAGGTTTTATCAAAGTATTTGTGGGAATTGAAACACCTGATGAACTAAGCCTTGCTGAATGCAATAAATTTCAGAACCAGCATCGTGATCTTTTGAGTTCGGTGAAAACAATTCAAGCAGCAGGTATGGAGGTTACTGCCGGATTTATCGTTGGTTTTGATAATGATAAACCATCCATTTTCCAGCGGCAGATTGATTTCATTCAGAAAAGCGGAATTATTACAGCAATGGTAGGATTGCTAAATGCACCCCGAAAAACCCAACTTTATAAACGGCTTAAAAAAGAAGGAAGGATCGTTTCAGATTTTTACGGTGATCCGTCAGGTTATGCCATCAATTTCATCCCTAAAATGGATCTTCATGAACTGATGACCGGATATCAGAAAATCATTAGCGGGATATATTCCAGTGAAATGTACTATAAAAGAGTATTGTCTTTTCTGAAATCATATAATCCTCCGTCCTTTGGCAGCAAGCATTTATCCTTCGACAAAATTATGGCCCTCATTAAATCGGTAGTAATTATAGGAATCCTGGGAAAAAACCGAAAGTATTACTGGAAGTTGTTTTTTTGGAGCATTTTCAAAAAACCAAAAGTTTTCCCTCTTGCCGTAACTTACAGCATCCAGGGATACCATTACAGAAAAATTTTCAGAAATATTGCCTGACAACAATAATGCCGACGTTTACTGACAATCTCCCGAATACTGATATCGCAACGACAATACCAGGGTAACTTCACCTGAGGGTACTGATAATGCCTCCCCTCCACAACCGGCCAATATTCCGGAGATGAGAAGACCACACAACACAATTTACTTTCGTCAAAAACCTCAAATTTTACTATTTAAAAATGTGTATAAATCTTCTTCCGGCTTTAGGCTGAGCTTCTTTCGGAGTCGCGACCGGCTGATGTAGGAGCTGGAAGGCTGAATATTAAGTATGTCGGCAATTTCTTTGGAGTTGAGGCCAATTTTCAGATAGGCACACCATCTTAAATCGTTGTTGGATAATCCCGGGAACTTTTCTTTCAGTTTTCTAAAAAAATCCTGGTGCAGCTCGTCCATCTGAATTTCAAAGGTATTGTCTTCAACACTTAGGTAGGAGTCGAGCTTACGGGACATCTCAGCAAGTTTAAGTTTTGAAATTGAAGGATTATTTTGAGCCTTTTCACAACTCTCCTTTAAGGTTAAGATCAGCCGGTTCTTTTCCTCATTATCTCTGGCTTTTTTGGCTAATTCTATAGTTTTGCTTTTCAACTGCTGTTTGAGTTGATGATACTCTGCCTGTAACCTTTCTTGTTCCAATTGTATAATTTCCTGTTTGTGTTTTTCGGCCTGTTCGTGCAAAGCTTTTTGTTCTTTGAGCAACATTTTATGCCTTTGTTCTTTCAGGGCTTTCTTATGTCTTGCACGTATAAGGTAAATTGTTGATAAAATTAGCAGCACATAAAAAAGATAAGCGTACCAGGTGCGATACCAGGGTGGGGTGATATTCAGAAAAAATGGCTGTTCGCCGATCGTTTTTCCCTGAACAGATGCACGAACCCGGATTTCGTGTTCGCCAGGTGGCAGGTTTACAAAATCGAATGTATTCTCAGGGATCCAGTCACTCCACTCTGTTTCATAATTCAATTTGTATTGATACAGAACATTTTTTTGATTTGGAACAATACATTCAATCCGTAAATTGTTGAAATGGAATGAAACTTTTGCGTCAGGATAAATCAACCGCATCTCCTGATTTTTAAAAGCTTCAATTTTCCTGAGAGTCAAGATGTATTTTTTTTGTTCAACAACATCGTTATATCTGAGATATTTGAGTGCAAAACCATTAAATACAGGGTAAAACTCGTAGTCGGAATTCAAAAAAACAGATTTGTGGATACCTGGCAAAAGACCTTCCAATTGGGGAGCGATCTTCAATTGCGGAACCTTTCTGAATTCCTTATCTGAATCATTATAAGCATATTGAAATTTATCGGTCATAACCTGTACTCTATTGTCATGTTTTAGTAGAAAAGCATCGTGTCCTTCAAAATTTTCTTCCGGGAAAATTAGTCTCTCTTCCGGGTTTAATTCATTGTTTAAAACTGCTCTTATTATACCATAGTTGGGAATATTCACCCAAAGGATGTTATCTTTTTCAAGAATGAGTTGATTGCAAGAACCCAAAATGAGTTCCATTTTTTTCATAAAAGTCCATCTGTTGCCTTCTTTCTGAAAAATGGAAATACCGTTGTAGTTGCCGGTAAGTAAGTAATTTTTATATGGGAGAATTGCCCAAACCCCTTCCTGTCCTCCCAGTTTTTCCACCCTGTTTTCATTCACGACAAATAATCCCTTGTCATGACCCATAAACACTTTATTGTCAATGTTTTCCAATGTCCATACCTGACCTTCGGTTTCAGGAATCATCTGAGCTCTGAAAAATTCCAGATTGTTATTTAATTCTGCCCATTTTGATTGGTAAAGTCCCTGGTTTGTTCCCAGATAAAATTCGTCATCTTTCAGCAAAGCGGTGTAGCCTGTACCAAAATCGCCTCTGTAATCAAAAAAATAAGTGAAATTATTTTCCAGGTCGAGCGAAGAGATACCATAATCCATCCCAAGCCATAGTTTTCCGTCCTGACTATAATGTAATGACAATACGGTATTGCTGGGTAACCCTTTGTGCTTGTTGACGTGATGTAGAATTTTGCCTTCTGAATCAGCAATATACAGTCCTTTCAGAACCGTACCAAACGCTAAATGAGTTTTTCCAATCTGCTCAAAACTGAACACTTTGGCAATTTTAAGGTTTTCGGACAGCGCATTTTCCAACCTGCTTAACTTGCCTGAAACAAATTGATACAATCCGCTGTCACGTGTGACGATGATAAGTCCATTTGCATTCTCATAAATCCCGATAATCTCCAATTTTGTGTTTCCCGGATATTCAAACACTTTCCTAAGAGAAAAATCATTAAAAACAAATAAGCCCTGTTTTTCGTCGGCAAAGTATACGGAATCGTTTAACCAGAAATTGCCAGTGAATTTTGCAGGAGCGGCTATTTTGACCAATTGCTGGTTTTTGTATAAATAGATATTTTGGGAAGAAACAAATAAAATATCCTCATTTAGTTGATGAACATCCCAGAATTCTTCGCTAACCTCCTGTAAATCCTTATGAAACGGATACAACGAACTGTAATCGAAACCCTGGAACTTGTTTTTTTTCCAAACTCCAAAATCAAGATCAGAACCGGTGTAAATGAGTGAATCATAAACAACTTGCACCGATCGGGTAAATCCCTTACTCCCTGTAAAACTGCTCCAGGTTTTTCCGTCGTATTCCAGCAAACCTTTGTCGGCAGCCATATAAACTATGCCATTAGGTGCAGTTTTTATATCCCAGATCTTACCTTTGTTTTGATATTGAATTGGTGTAAAATTCTTGATTAACGGCACACCTTTTTCAGGAATTATTTGAGCAAATGTTATCAATGTACTGCTCAAAAAAAGGATAAGGTATGCTGTTATTTTTTTCAATTCATTCGATTAAATGAATAAAATACCATGCAATATAAACAAAAAAGCCGTCATTTCAATGACGCTTTTTTGAAGTTACCCCTTTATATTTTCTATTGTTATTAAAACATGTATTTAGCCGATTAATTAATGTACCCCTCTGCAATTCTCTTTTAAATAAACGTTTAATCTGTCAACTTCATGGGCATCTTTGGGAATTTCATCATATTCAAGACCGGGATATGATAGTACTTCTTTCCATTTTTGAATTGTAGCACTAAAAAACTGAGATGCAGTTGAATCAGCTTCATAAACTATTATTTCATATCGTTCCCCTTTATCACCACCAAATCTGGTGATAACCTGCCATTCGCCGTTTCTTTTATACGATGTATTTGTATGGTCAGATTGAGGATAGTATCTATTGTCCTCAGGTTTTAACAGAACCCATATATCTTTATCGTGAGATTCCGGATAAACGCCGGATGTCAAAATCCTGCATTCGACAGAATCATTTTCAACCGGGTATAGAACCTGAACGCTTTTTACAGGATACTCAATTTGTTTTTTGGTTCCTGATACCGGCCGTTCAATTTGACCTGGCAAGTTCACACCCCCATAGGCGTAAGCACCATAAAATATTAACAGAACACCCAGTACTCCTATCGGAATTTTTATTCTAATATCCACTAAATTCAAAGAGGAGCCATTAATTTTTATACTGTCAACAACTGCAATAAGAATGAGTATTGCACCAATAATTATAATTAGTATTTCTGAAGACATTTTATTAAAATTTTAAATGAATAATTACTATTTATTGTACAGACATCAGATAATCAGACATAATATTTTATTTTCGAATTAAGTTTTTGATTGCCAATTTTGGTGTTCTGTCGATGTAAAATAATCCCCAGTGTTTCTCTGGTTCAAGAGGTTCAGGCGAGCCTTTCCACGATTCATCGAAAGCTTCGAAGAAAAAGGTGAGTATGTTTTCTTTCTGTACCCATTCCATCAGCATCTCGTAATAAATTTTCTGATATTCTTCATTTACATTTTCGGGATTAATTCCCCGTCCGTTAGAGTTGGTTGCCCACCCTGCTTCGGTTATTGCGACTGGTTTACCCGGGTATTTACGGGCAACTGAGTAGTAGTTTTCCTTCGAATAATCCAGAGCTTCGTCAATATGTTTGTATTCCCAAACCGGATAGGTATGTATGGATATGAAATCCACTTCATCGGCAAGTTTCTCCAATTTATATAGCCATGGCACATAATTTTCGCATAAAGTAACAGGTTGAACTACATTTCTTTTCACCTGTTTAACATATTCAAGTACCTTTCTTTCAGATACATAATGGTCAGTCCATTCTACGCAGACCTCGTTACCCACTGAAAGGGAAAAGATGACATCGGGGTATTGGCCGGCCAGTTCTGTTAATCTTAAAATCTTATTTCTGTTGTTAACGCAATTATGAAACAACACCTCTTCAGGATAGGTACCTCCACCCCAGGGGCAATTGAAATTGTTCATTTCGGCATTGATGAAGGCACCTTGCATGACCTTAAAATTCATTTTTTCATTGCGGATGACTTTTAGAACAGTTTCAGCGTGTTGGTCGCAGTCGTAAAGCCTAAGGTATTTCCAGTGATTTTGCAACAAATGCAAGTCTTCCTTAACTTCCTCATAGGTTGGAAAAATTCCACCTGGGTGCTGACCATTCCTGAAGCCTGAATAGCATAAAGCTTTTCCCGGAGTAATATTTAACGTTTTGAATGTATCCATTTTAGAATTTCAGCTTTTCATTTTTGTCCCAGATTCCCCAGTAGGCACCAACTTCACCCTCTGCCCCAACCTTCCACGATTCATCGAACGAGGAAAAGTAGAAAACCTCAATATTTTCGTCTATCGCCCAAAGCTGAGTGTTAACGAAATATTTCAGTGCATTTATGTGAGAGGGAACTGCATTTCCCAATTTTTCACCTTTACTGGGCCATCCTGTTTCAGTTATAATTACTCTTTTCCCCTTTCCTGCCGCAACAGCCTGCTGATACATTTGTTGCATGTGCTGTAAGGAATATTTATAATCAGTACCTTCCCAGAACGGATAACAATTGCACAATACCACGTCGCAAAGCTCTGTTATTTCGGGGTGCTGCACAAATTCGTAGTAGGCGTCAACGTAGCCAACCGGAATATCCGGAATTTCATTTTTTACATGTCTGATAACATCCAGAAGTTCATCTTTCGGCAAATCGTTACGGTAGAGTACTTCGTTGCCAACAGCCGCGATATCAACAAATCCGTTATTTGCCAGTTGAATCAGGTTTTCAATTTCCTGCTGGTTTTTATCCTCATCAGTTCCCAGCCAAGCACCAACAAGGGTTTTAATACCCAATTCTTTGGCAATTTCTGGAATCAGTTCATTCCCTTCGATACACGAAAATGAGCGTATCCATAGTGTGTAGGGTTTTAACAGTTGCATGCGGCGTCTGATTTGCCCTTCCGAAATAATATCTCCGGGATTTTGTCCATCCTCATAAAGGCTAAAACAAAAACCGTGAACGCCTCCATAGAGAATTTCCAGAAAAAGGTTTCTGATATCTTCTTCTGATTTTTTTTCAAGGGGCTGTACTTTCCCATGTTGTTTTGACTCCCTGAAGTTTAAAAATTGATCGGGTCTGAATGACATATCTTCGGTTATTAATAATTAATACTTTTATGATCTTATGAAAAAAGAGTTTTAAAGTTCTCCCCTTCTTCTCACCAATTCTTCTTTAATTTCCCTGGCCTTTTTCTCTGTGAGGTCGTATCCCCACATTACCCATATAGCCAGACCCGCAGTAAATGCAGGTACGATAATATCGGCAAGTCTCAGGTTTGTGATGGTATCGCCTGCCTGCCGGACAGCAAGCTGATCGAAACCTACCAGTTTCAGCACTAATCCGCCTAAAACAAGGGCCAGTCCCTGTCCAAGTTTCACCATCCACCAGTAAATGGCTCCAAAAGTACCCTCCTTACGGGGCATACCGTTGTTTAGTTCGTCGAGGTCGCACACGTCGGCAGTCATACTCATCATCAGGGTAAACAATCCGCCGATTCCAAATACCATCAGGGGTAAAGGCATAAACATTAACCATGGATTTTCCGGATTAAAACCCCACCATTTCAAAGCATATCCCACCATGGAAATAGCTGTGGCATAAATGAAAGCATTTTTTTTACCCCATTTATTTGCCATCCAGGTAATTACCGGGATAATCAAAAATGCTGTAAACACCGCACTTATTGTTGAAAACCAGGCTGGCCAGGTTCCGGCAAGGCCATAATCGCCTTTAAACATATAGAAAACAATAATGAAATAACTGAACGATGCCACCATTTGAAAGCCGTTGAATACCAGGAATGTTGCCCCGCAAAGCCTTACAAATGAAATGTTTTTAAAAATCAGTACCATGTTGTGGAGCAAACTCTTTAAACTTTTGAAAATATTTTTTATCGTGAGTTCGTCCCGGTTAGTTAGGTTAGCCTGGTCAATTTCTTTGCAAAACAGGGCAGGCATCATCCCCAAAATCATACAAATTGCACCGACAATTATAGCCAGCCTGCGAACACCAATGGCTTGTGTTTCGAATAAATTGGGGTTGGCAATAAGTACCCAGAACCAGGGTACGATCATCCAGGCTACCTGACCGAGGGTTTGAGAAAACCCCATTAAACGGGTACGCTCATTGTAATCGGAAGTCATTTCATAACCCAATCCGATAAGTGGAGTGGAAAACATGGTATTTCCAATCAGATATACCATGGAAAGAATCAGGAAATACCAGAAGTTGTAGGTTTGCGAATTATCGGGATTGAGTTGCCACAAAACGGCAAATAAAACACCGCTAAGAATGGCGCCTACAAAAATATAGGGTTTTCGACGGCCAAACCTCGATTTTGTATTATCTGTTATATAACCCATTATTGGGTCGGTTATGGCATCGAAAAACCGGGGTAATCCTCCGAGCAGGCCTGCCAGAAAGGGGTCCATTCCAAAGGCCGTTAGCAAAAAGAAAGCAAAAACCCCTAACGCCCCAGGTAGTAAGTTGTTGACTAAATGACCTGCCCCAAAGGCTGCTTTTTGCCCCAAAGGGACCCTGTCTTTTAGCGGTGTTACATGCTTTGACATAATTTATTGATTTTAAGTTATAAATTGTAGTTCCGAATTTTTAAGGCTTTTGTATTGTTATGGTTTGAATGGCTTTCCCGCTGATGGAAGATTCAACCGATTTTTCGTTCAGGATAAGGTGAATTCCTTTTGCTTCTTCTTCAGAATTGAAGAGGATTACTGCAATGCTGCCATCGGGATTTTGGGCAGCCGTTACCATTAGGTTTTCATCTGAATTTTTAAAACCAATCCGCACTGCACCGGGCCTGATGTACCTGCTGAAATGTGCAAGCGTGTAGTACAAAGGAGTGAAATAAACTTCATCCTGCCCGGGGTCAACGATTACCGGGGCAACACACCAGTTTTTCGCCCAGTTCGGACCGCCTTGCCTGTCGAGGACCATATTCCAGTCCACCCAACCGTCAACCCCGTTGTTCAGGCAGCCGATGATGTCCCGGGCATACCGGAACACAGGAACGTATTTCGGGTGAAGGTGTTTTTGCTCCTCGGGCGCCCAGTCCCAGCCCCAGTCGGTGGCTTCTTTCGACCAGTACCATGTATCGTCGTTCCAACGCGGGACCTGGGCGTCGATGCACGCCTCAGTGTTGATGAGGTGTTTGCCCGGAGATTTCCGGGTAACATACTGCAACGCTTCGGGGAAATATTCAACGGTGCTGGCATACCAGTGCACGGCTGTTCCGTCGAAATATTCGCTTGCCTCTTCATCAGCAAACATCACATCTGCCCATTTTTTTAGTTCTTCGTCGCGGTTCTGGTCAAACCCCAATATTTTAACGTCATGCCCGTCAGCCTTCAATTTGGGACCCAAATGTTTTTTTACAAATTCAGTCATCATCTCCGGGGTGTAATGCATACTTTCCCAGTTGCTGTCGTTCCCCAATGGTTCGTTTTCAACTGTAAATCCCCATATATCAATACCTTCTGTACGGTAAGCATCAATATATTTTGAGAAATAAAGAGCCCAGGTGTCATAATATTCCGGTAAAAGCATTCCGCCGCGCCAGTCGTTGTTATCTTTCATCCAGGGAGGGGCAGTCCATGGTGAAGAGATAACTTTAAAACCTTCTTTTGACAGAACTTGTGCATCTTTTATCATGGGAATGATGTCGTTCAAATCTTCTTCAATGGAAAAATGGTTGAGTTCCACATCACCTTCCACCGGAGCGTAGGAATAATTTCCTAATGAGAAATCGCTGGAGTTCATGTGTGTACGAGTCAGTGAATATCTGGCGCCCGATTCACCAAAATAGGCTTCCAGAATTTTTTTTCGGTTTCCCTTGCTTACCTGATTGAGCAGAAAGGCAGAAGCTTCAGTGAACGAACCACCGAATCCGGTAATTGTCTGGAATTTTTTTTCGGGTAAAATGGAAATTTTCACGACAGAGTTTGTCGCCGGGAATACAGAAATTTGACTAAGATGATTTCCACTTGCCGAAGTTTCAAAAACTTCAACATTCAGTATTGTTGATTTTGTGCAACCGCTCATAAGGAAGATAGTAAAAAAAATGATTATCAGATTTGGTAAAATTGCTTTCATGCTATGGAATTATAGTTTACCGAAATTTCCACTTTTTCAATTGTTCCGTTTCGCCCGAATATCATGTTGCTAATGTCCTTGTTTAAAGCTTTGCCTTTAAGTTTTTCTGTTTTGCTGTTGGTGTAATAAAGTGTAATACTGTCTGTTGTTGAAAGAAAATAGACGATAAGAGTCTGGCAGTAAGTAAACGCCAGTTGTCCTTTGAGAAGTTTTATTTTTCTCACACCGCCACGGATATTTTGGTATTCAATCCATTGTTCCTGTGTCGAAAACTCTTTCTTCCATAGCAGCGAAGGATTGAAACTCAATTCACCATTATTCACGAATATCCCCAACTCGCCAAACCTTACCAAAATATCTTCCTTCACCTGTCCGGTCATACCTGGTTGTTGGGCACCCCGATGCATCGGAGTATGCGAATATGGGTCGGTAGGAAAGGCCCCATACAATTCAGGCGATTTGTGCACACCAATTCCTGCCTCAATTTCGTAATAGTGGTCCAGCAAGCGTCCTGTTATTTTTTCATCAGCACCCTCAGTAATGGCTTTCAGGTAACATTCCTGCACGGCCAGATGAAGTTTTGAAACCATGTGCCAGTAAATGGAGCCCAGCCCTTCATAGGAATAAAAAGTGCCCGACCTTCCTGTAAAAGCCTTGTGATTAAAAACTTCCTCGAAAAGTTCCAGCACCAGTTTTCGTTCTCTTTCAACTAGTTCATGGTAAGCACTTCCGGATAACTTATTCAGGGCATCCTCCAAATCGCGGGCATTTTTGAAATTTCCGTTGAAATGGAGACCTCCCTGAATATCCTGATTAACAACCGTCTTATTTCCATCAGTAATCAGTTTCTCAAGTAATTCTGATTTTTGAAGATTTCCGGCTGGAATGTTATTCTTCTCCAGAAATCCTGGTAATTTTTTGTTGGGATACAGAATATAACTGCTTTGGTCGGGTCGGAACAATGCGCTGTTTTTTAATGCATCTAAAACCTCAAGCGCTTGTTCCGAAGATAAATAGCCCGAACTTAAAACGGCAACCTGACCTTCGAGCATCTCCGAAAGGTAAGAAACAGAAACCTCGGAGTCTGTGACGGTCATCAAATTGTAAGCATGGTAAAGTTTATCAGGTCTCTGGTTAGCGCGGATGGAATGTTCAGTAAACCCGAGGCAAACCCCGGTAAAATATTTCAGTTCTGTTATTGAAATTTCTTCTTTTTTGCCTTTAAATCCATTTTGATAAATGCGCTGCCGGTAATCTGAAGCGGCCTGTCCAAGGTGATCCAGAATATTTTTTCTGTCAGTATCACCTATTTTTTCTGTCAGTAATGAACTAAACTCTGTTAGTGCATTCTGAATGGACTGGTAAAAAACATTCAATTCTGCTGAAATCCTTATGTTTTCTATTTCGCACTTTCCCAGTACGTTGCGGAAAAACAGCAAAAAACGGTGCAGGTAGTAAAGCGTCACCATGGAAACCCCGTTTCCTACCAGCGCATTGTTGGCATCGTTCCATTCGGGCCGTTGCGTATTCATCCAGATTCCGGCCTCGGGAATAAAATTGGATAGTTTTGCCAATACCGTAGCCAGCACTTTTTCAACGAAATTCACATGGTAAATTTCCTGATTTTCGTAGGTGAGCAATGCCCCGTCGGCTCCAATTAATTCCCGGTTTTCCCGGATGGTGCTGTCCCAGGTATGGTCAAATTCAATGGTATCTTTCGGATTTTTCAGGATTTGACTGTACGGTTTAATTTTGTATGGAACCGCAGCATAAACAAACCACTCTTTATCAAAAAATGACCGGAGTTCGCCGGGGTAATATTTTTCACTGATTTCAAAAAATTTTTGCAAATAAATAATTTGATGGTCGCCCCAGTAACCTATGTAAGACCATGGATTTCCAGGTTCGAAGGTTTCCCAGTCAAATCCATCTTTGGTAATCCTGTAAGGATTGTAACCATCAAAAGTGGAAGCGTTCAAAAACTTGAAAATCATTCCGGTTAAAAATTCAGGAAACGAATATGCCAGGGCCTCCCAGTTTTGGAAAATATCTCTCCAGTTCCCTTCATAATCAAGAATCTCTGAACCATCGGTTTCGTTTTGAACGTTGATGGTGAAATAGTTCCAGGGCCGGCTGGGGTCTCCATGCCTGCGGCTGAATTTCAACGGCAGATATTCTGTTGATAGCCGGATTAAATCAGCATCTTTACTATTTTTTAGTAGTTTTTTCAATGATAACAGGCTGAAAACTTCCGGAAGTCTCTCCGTGAAATTCCGGTTTCCTGCCAAAACATCTTTATTGGCTTTGGCAAGGTAGCCCACAAAATCTTCTCTTTTTATCTGGTAGTTGTCATCAAAAATTCCCCCCCGCATGATGTTGAACAAAACATTGGAAAAATGGCGGGAGTCGTTCAGTTTGTCGGCAGTGAATTGCTGTCCGTCGGCACTTGCTACCAGTTGAATCAGTTTTTCTGTTCCCGCATCAATGTCGCCCTGAATTTGCGTTTCAAGGTCAACTTTATCTTTAATGCTTTTACAAAGGCTTATGATTTGCGCATGATTCTGGTTAACGTTGGCGATGATTTTCCAGTACTTTTCGCTTTGGGCCGGCAGGGAAATTTCTTTACAAACAAAATAGGCTCCTTTCTCTCCTTTTATATCCGTTTCTTCTGTAACTTCTCTGTTCTTTCTGAAATTATCCAGTTGCATGGAGGAGAGCAGGTGTTTTGGACTGTCAAGTCCCAAAGACCAGGTAATGTTGGCTTTCAGTGCTTCGCTTGGTTCGGCTTTATCAACAATAATGGCGCTTAGAGCATAAATTCCAATACCGGATGACGTTTCCAGCTCGCTTCTCCTGAAGGCATCTACAAGGTTGCTGGTCGATCGTTGCAGGTCACCGGGCACACCATAGGGCATAATATTTTGTATTCCATCCAGCAGGGTAATTTGGTGCTTATAACCGGAAAAATTTTTCAACCAGGCCTTTCTGACAAAACCAAAAATCTTCGATGAATTCCATTGGTAGCTGAAAGTCAGTCCCAATTCATGATTGACCTCCTCGAAAATGATTTTGTTGCCGTAAATGCTTTTCCAGAGGTTTCGGCTGATGTCATATTTCGCTGTGTACCGCTCAGAAAAGGGTTCCCAAATTTGAATATTGTTCCCGGTGCGGATACGGAAAATTGATTTGCTGCCCGTGATGTCTGCTGATTCAGTTATTTTGTCGTCGGTATAATAGGGAAACAAAGTATATTCAATATTTTTACGTCCGGCAGAAAGGCCCCCGTTGCTCGATATAAACATCCAGTGATTTGAATCACTGACAATACTCATAAAGAAAGGGCGCATAGTATCGACATTTAATATTTTCAGGTAGCTTTCGTTATCAAAGCTGACTACCTGCATCTCAATTTTTTTTCTTGCTGCTTTCTTTACGCTGTCCGAATATGCCTTGTTCATGTTTGAAATGATGAAAAAGATTATTCTGATTAAAATACCAGTTCTGAATTCGTTAGTCCGTCATTTGATACACTCGTACGTAGTCAACGGTCATTGTTTGAGGGAATGGAGTCTGGGAAGTGGGAAATCCCACATAATTACCGCCCACCGCCACATTCAAAAGTAAGAAGAAGGGCTGGTCATATACCCATTCACCAGGCACATCTTTGCGTTCGATGCGTTGATAGAGATAATCATCCACAAAAAAGTCTATCTTATCTTTATCCCACTCAACGGCAAACAGGTGAAAATCGACGTCAAACCTGCTGTTAACAAGGGAATAGCTTTTTGTAACCGGGTTACCACCTGAATATCCGGGGCCATGAATGGTACCATGGATAATATGCGGTTCCTGACCCCGTAATTCCATGATATCTATTTCGCCGCATTGCGGCCAGGCTGCAGTTTCGATATTTTCGCCCAGCATCCAGAATGCAGGCCACATACCAGGTCCGTAGGGAGTCTTAATACGGGCCTCGAAACGCCCGTATTTCTGGGCAAACAAACCCTGTGTTTTAATTCTTGCCGAAGTATAAGTACCTCCATTATTAATTGCGGCTATTACCAAATTACCCTCACCATCAAGCGAAACATTCCCGGGGTTTTTGGTGTAGCTTTGCAATTCGTCGTTTCCCCAACCGCCATCACCGGTACCGATATCGAAGGTCCAATTTGCAGCATCGGGCAGCTGTCCGGCGGGTCCGTCAAAATTATCGCTCCAGGTTTCCTGCCAGTTTCGCTCCTCCAGCTTTTGGAAGTCGTCCCGCTCGCACCCCCAGAAAAAAACCGCCAGTGTAATAACTATAAATGGGATGCGGATTTTTTTGAATTTATCTGTATTATTCATTTTAATCATTTTTTAATTTTTTCAGAAATGAAACTTTTTGACTTTTAAATAAGCTAAAGCTCCAGCTTTTCGGAACATTAAACTGAAGCCATAGCTTATTAATCTTATTTATAGAGATAAATATTATCATACCAAACGTTAGTCAAATTGGCGGTTGTAATGCCAATCTGGGCAATATCACTTCGCGTTAAACTACCTGTAACAATCCCTCCAAGAGAAGTAATATCAATGTCCACAGAAACCCATTGGCCTGCGACTATTGCTGGTGTTGTTCCTGTATTAATATTAACTTCTAAAGCAGAAGCTTCGCCGGTTCCACCTGCAAAATCAACTAACTTTACATTGAATACATCCCCTGTCAGGTCAGTATCATCAGTATAAATGTCAAAATGAATATGTGTGTACGATGACAAATCCTGCCTGTTTGACGAGAAATCTATTCCGTGACAATCTATTCCGGCATTCTTTTTCAATGTATTATTTCCGGCTACTGCAACTTCTGTAACTGCAGAGCCTCCACACCAGCCTGCATCAAAATTACCAATCGTAATGGAAGTGTAAGCATCACTGTATATCGAGACCACATCACTCGCATTTCTTGCAGGTGGCGTTGGTGCAGCAGCAGCTGGTCCTGTCTCTCCTCCGCTGCCTCCTCCCTTATAAAAGTACATATTATCAATCCAGATTGTAGTTGCTCCTGAAGGTTGCCCAACGAAGATATACTGAGCTATGTGCTCCCGGGTGGTAAGATTTGTAAAATCACTCAAAGGAATATCATAGCTTACCCACGTACCCTGGGCAGGTGAGGTAAAATCAAGCTGGTGCTCAACGTCGTCACCGCCGTCATATGCCCCGTTTGCTCCAAAATCTACCAGTTTAATACTGAACTGGGTAATATCTGCCGACCAAACATCAAGATGTATATGAGTCATGCCACTTGCATCAACTGTATTGGGATTGGTCTCAATACCGACGAAATTGAGAGCCGAATATTTTTTAGCTGCATTGCCTGCAATTGTTACATCCTCCAGGACAGCTGATGACCAGTCGGTTCTCCATGTATTAACCGTTACATCCGTATAGGTATCACTGAATAACGAAATTACATCACCTGAGTCTTCTGCAGGCGTCGGAGCAGCGGTCGTTGGCTCAGTGGCCGTACTGCCGCCACCTCCATAGAAATAAAAATTATCAACGTAGATTGTAGTTGCTCCTGAAGGCTGCCCAACGAAGATATACTGAGCTATATGCTCCCGGGTGGTAAGATTTGCAAAATCACTCAACGGAATATCATAACTTACCCACTCTCCCTGAGCAGGAGACGCAAAGTCAAGCTGATGTTCCACATCATTATCTCCTCCGTATGCCCCGTCAGCTCCAAAATCTACCAGCTTTATACTGAACTGGGTAATATCTGCCGACCATACATCAAGATGGATATGGGTCATTTCTGTAGCATCAATCTGATTTGCTTCGGTCGATATTCCGACAAAATTAAGAGCTGAGTATTTTTTGGATGCATTACCCGCTATAGTAAACTCTTCCAGGACAGCAGAAGACCAGTCTGTTCTCCAGGTGTCAACAGTTACATTACTATATGTATCGCTGAATAATGAAATTACATTATCAGCATCTTCTGTCGGCGCCGGGGCAGCAGTAGTTGGCTCTGAAGCAGTGCCTCCGCCCGATTTATAAAAATAGATATTATCAACGTAAAGAGTGTTCAAATTGCTGGAAAGCACCATTTGTGCCAGGTCCGCCCTTGTCAGGTCTCCGTTAAAGGCTGATATGGGAACATCTATAGAAACCCATGATCCTGTTGCCAGCGCGGGAATATCGCCTTTTGCAGTATGTTCAACGGTGAGTATATGACTTGAGGCTTCAGCAGTTCCACCGCCGAAATCAACGTTCTTAATAGACAGGGTTTTTGACATTACATCATCTGGTGTCCATATATCCATATGGAAATGTGTCATACCAGAGGCATCAAACTTATTAGTGCTAAAGTCAATACCTGCGAAATTTGTAAATGAATATTTCTTTACATCATCACCTGCTATCTGTAAATCTGCAACGTCGGAATCATCCCATTCAGCCGACCAGGTATTGACACTATTATTTGTATACGCATTGCTGAATAGTGAGATCACTTCAGCTGCATCTCGTTCCGGTGGTACAGGAGCAGCTACAGCCGGTCCATCGGTTGTACCTCCTGATGTAGTAAAGAAATATAAATTATCCAGATAGATATCTCCGTTACCATCAAACTTCAGTTGTATTATATCAGCAAGGTCAACCGGCGAAAAACCTGTTAAAGGAATATCTGCACTAACCCAGCCTGCTGTTGGAACAGTAAGTGCATAAGCCTTTTCTACGGGTCCGGAACTAATCAGGTAAACATTAAAAACTGTGGAGTTTTCTGTCCAGAAGTCCAGATGCAAATACTCCATACCCGAAACATCCTGACTGGATGCCAGTTGTATACCCTGGTAATTTAATCCTGCAAATTTAAGGGTATTATTTCCTGCTATCTGCATATCAGAAACGACTGTAGTTTGTCCCCAGTCAGGGTAATCGGTGCCTTCCAGATTATCATATTCATCACCATAAAGAGAGATCACATCATCTGCATTCCTTTCCGGAGGAGTTGGAGCAGCCTCAGTCGGCTCAGTAACCGAAACTTCGCCGTTACCATATAAATAGACATTATCCAGGTAAAATCCCGACAGCGTTGTGCCTACTCGTTCAAGAATAATCTGAGCCAGTTTGCCCCTGGATGTTAAACCAGAGAGGTCAAGATCCACACTTATCCAGCTTTGCGAGGCCAGAGGTCCGGTAATCTCATAAACAAACGTTGGGTCAGTATCGTCAAAGACTCCGTCAGTTCCCATATCCACCAGTTTTATTGCCAGTTTATCTGTGGGGTCAACCTCATTTGGAATCCATATGTCCATATGAAGGTGTGTCATATTGGTGGCATTTATTGTTGGTGAGGTAAACTGAATACCCACAAAATTGAAATTGCTATAGAACAATACATCATCATTATTAACTGTGAAATCTGAAGAAGTAGTAGTCTGGTGAGGTTCCCAGTACCCATTGTAAAAATCAACAGGTACGTTTTCATATTTATTACTGAAGATGGAAATAACATCTTCCTGAGATATGGTAGGTTCAGGAGCATGAGTAAAATCACCTGAAGACAGAACTGTCAGTGATCCCCTGGCATCATCGCCGCCGGCAGTGGCAGTAATAACAGCTGTTCCTTCACTCAGTACTGAAACCAATCCTGTTGCATCCACACTTGCCACACTCTCATTTGAAGAAATAAATGTAAAATATGCAGGGGCTGCAATAACTGTCTGGTCAATTCCGGTTGGCATATTAAAAGATACTCCTAATCCGCCAACCGGAAACCTCAATCCATTTACAGCCGATTCTACTTTATCATTTCCATCGAGTATCATTGGCTGTGGCCGGGCAATTGTTCCCATATTTTCGAACTTCAGCTCATCGATCCAGAAAGAATATCCTTTGCCGTCTACCGGTCCCACAGAGTAAAAAAACATCCCGCGTTCGGCAGTTAATTTTGACGGATCAGGGATTGGAATGATGTATTTCTTCCAACTGGTACTTATCACCAGGTCCGAAATTGTAACCTGATATTTAGAGGCCCCAAGGTCGTTTCCGAATCCAACCAGATCAAGAGAAGCTGATTGAGATGCTTTTGCCCAAAATGTTAAAGCATTATAGTCCGATAAGTCTCTGCCCACTTCAGTAAAAAAAACACCTCCGGCATAGGCTCCCTCAGGATCGCCTGCATTGGGCACATCAAACCGCATGGAAGATTTTGAATTGTCCCAGGTTTCTTTATTGTCCACATCGAAAGCGGTAGGTACCGAACCCCCGAATGCTGCGTAATTTAATCCCGCACTGAACCCATCAATAAATACTTCAGGATTATTGGGGAAGGTAGCAGGTTTCAAATCGTCAAGATCGCGTTCGCACCCTAACAGAAATATTGCCACGATACCTACAGGGATAAACTTTTTTAAAGTGATTAGAATATTTGTATTCATATGATTAAAATTAATTATTTTCAATGGTATCATATGGAACTCGCATATGTTTTAATCATCCTCTTGGGTGATTTTACAATCATGCTTGTTTCATTTTATTGATTTTTTTATTTTCCAATATTTATGCGCACATAAGTTCTGATTTCCCATTCATTGCCATTATCAAATCCGATAGCATCCGGATCGGGAACCAGCTCTCCCCCTTCATCAAGCTTTTGTATGGGCGAATAACGCGGAGAGTATTTATCAAGTGTACGGTATGTCGCCCTGATGCCAATATTGGTATCAGGAAGGTCAAACCAGTCGGGCTTGCGTAATGAAGTTGAAAGATCAGCCATAAGCTGAAGCGGGAATGTCAGGTTATAATCGCGGTGGTAGTCATAAGGTCCCCAATCGTTTACTCTGGCGAAAGAAATGAGTTTTAATTCCTTATAAATCATGCGCAAGTCCATTCCGTAGCGCCGGATTAGCCGGTCGTCGCTTCCGTTGGCCTGTGCATCTCCGGTATACAAACTGACGATATAACCAAAATCGTGATTTACTTTCGAAATTATTTTGGAGTGGATTTCCCATAAATCCTGCGCTGGTGCGGCCCCTGGAAAAGCGAATATAGTGCGGCCGTCGGGTAATATTCCTATGGCTGCATCCTGTGTGGTAGGTAAGTGCCGGTACACAAAGCCTAAATTAAAGGCAAATCCTGCATCTTCCGAACGGTCGCTGTCCCAGTTATACATCCACGTGCCGGGGGTGGGATCGTAAGTGAACAGCATTTCGCCTGCAATCTGTTCCCTGTTACCCCTTACTACAAAAGGATCGTCGAGAATGTTCCGGGGTCTTCCTGGAGCAGGTACTCCGGCTGGTATGGGACCTTCAAGCGGTTTTTGCCATAAAAAATTCGGAGCTATCTGCAAATCGCCTATCAACCAGGCAAATCCGGAAAGGAAATTATACTGGTTTCCACTGCCACTATCTTTTAGTTTCCACCCGGTGAATGTCAGGGTCTGTTCGGCGCCCCCCTGCGCTACAAGTCCCATTGCAGCTGATTGTGCGTACCAGTTAAACCTGCCACCCTCGTAGGTAAATTTAATTTTACCCCCAAAATTGTCTTGTGACTTTATCTCATCTTGATAAATGGTGTAATTACCTTCTTCACCCCGTACAACCTGGAACTCTCTGCCTTGTAATGGTTGTCCTGCCCAGATTCCTCCCAAATCGACACCAAACTTTCCAAATTCCCTGTTCAGATGTAAGGTGAGACGCCTGGTTTTGGGTTGCGGAATGGCAAATGAACTCTCTGTTAATCCAAGCTGGGCCAGGTCTTCATGAAAGATTCCCGTGAAGTTGAGTTTAGCCAGACTTTTACTGTATTTCAGTAACACTGCAGGATTGGCCCCCCACCAAAGCTGAGGGCCAAAAGCCAGTTTAAAATCACTGAGACTTTTCTTTCCTTCCATCTCAAAACCTGAAGGCGCAACACCGTTATAAATATCGATGTTAGGTCCGTAATTGGCTTCTGGATAAAGGCCAAAGAAATCACCTTCATAACCCCAGTGGTAATGACCGGTGCGATAAAACCCGTTGAGATTAAATAATTTATGGTTCCATTCATAGCTTGCTCTGTAAACCTGAATCCTGTTTATCGACTCAATATTCAAGTTCCCATCATCGCTGGTAACTTCAACAGGCCTGCCTCTGTTTTCATAAAAGATTTGGTCTATTGGATTCTGTGCCACATTTCCCAAAACGTTTATCTCTGCATTTGCCCTGAAATTGGGGGCAGGATTGGCTTCGAAACCAAAATAAAATGACTGCATCTGATCAAAACCCAGTTGGTTAGGGTATGTTGTGCTGCCCGGTTCAGCTTCCTCAGGTGTAGAGATTAAACTTCCACCTGTATTAAATGTAGTGAATTGTGAGCTAAACCGGCTCAGACTGAGTTTTTTTAATTTTTCTCCCTCCAGGGCTGCCTTGTCACCCCTGGCTTTCAGAAGCGATTCTACAACCTGAATGTTATCAAAATGCTGCTGAATCCCTTGTAAATTGATTCCAACGGCATAAAGATTAAGTTGGTGCGCTTCTTTCAATGCATAATAAGATGCCCTTGGAAACAACTGGTAAAACCCTTTTGAATTGGTTGGACCTTTTGCACAAATACCAAACCACTCTTCATTCATGTTGTTCTCTCCTTCTTCATGATCATACTGGTATCCACCGTTTACCCATGAAGCATTCGTGTCGTGGACTTCCAAATTTTTCGTCTGGCCGAATTTCCACCAGCCATCGCTAAATTGAAAAGTAAACCCTCCGATTGCATTGCCTGCTTTACCTATTCCTGCAGAATTTTCATAAATCTCTTTCCAGTTGGCTACATTATACATAGCTTGTTCCTGCTGTACTTCCTCCATAGTGATGGCATTAAAGGCATCTGCTCCGAACTCGGTCAGCAATACCGGTTTCCCGAGTTCATTTTTTACCCTGTCGAACAGATTGGTAAATGAAATGCCCCGGTAAACATTTATGCCTAAAATATCCACCTCTTTGCATTCCTCTGAAATAATATCGAGAAACAACAGATCGCCATTACAAATGGATACAGGGTGATTCGGATCAATCGATTTCATAGCCACAGAAGCCTCGTTGAACAATTTGTACATGTGGAGGGCCCTCCGTGTGGACTCCCTGTCCTCCATCGGAATATCTTCGGTTTCGGCGCCCTCCCAGAAAAGTCCGTAGTTGTTTTCATTGCCCAACAGATATAACAAAAGACCAGGAGTGTTTTGGTACTCTTTGGCCAATTCTTTTACCTCATTCAGCAAAAGATCTTTTACCCGCTGATCAGAATACTCTGTATTTGCAATCCATGCACCATCAAGTGTAAGTCCGTAACGCCCAAAAGAGTGATTGAGCATGGTATAAATACCATATTTTTCGTAAATGTACTTTATCCATTTGGGCTGAATTCCTGTGTAAACACGAATGGTATTCACATTCATATTTTTCAACAGCGACATTTCATCATCAAGTGCCTTTTTGATAAAATCGTCTGATTGATTCCATAAACTGTAGGAGAAATTTGTACCAACAGGGAAATAATCCCAGTTCATTCCATTTACCATAAACGGTACTCCGTTAACCAGAAGCCTCCACCCGTCTTCTTTATGTTCTACTCCTACCTTGCCGGACTGAGCAAACAGGGAGACTGAGAAACAGAGGAAGATTTGCAGAAAGATAGATTGTTTCATATGATATAAGTATTGAATTGATTTATTTAAAATGCCAAAGACCAACTGCTAAATGTAGTTACTTTAGAGTGGATATTTATACAAACATTTCATATACAAGCATCTCTAAATGACTCTTATTTCATAACATTAGAGAGCATAAAATGCTGATATATCGAACCTTAGAACATTTATAGTTTTTTAATTAATGGTTATGATTTTTTTTGTGTGCTTATAATTTGTATATATGTGCTATATATTGTACAAAATCAATAAATTATAATATGATTTCACACCACTGGTTCATACTATTTTGCATTTAACATAATCCGATAAATCTTCACCTTAACCATTTACATCGCAGGCTTGCAAAAGTCTTACAGAGAGGAATTCTTCATTCCCTTATTAATTTTTTTGATCTTTCTATTAAGTCATCAAGATCATTTTGTTCTTTTATAGATTCCCTGCCTGTATGCATAGTCATCTTTGCATGTTTAATTAGTGCCGTTTTGTAACTTTCGTTTGTAACAAATTCATTAATAATTATTAAAACCTCCATTAATCTGATTATAACAGCAGTACTTCCAACTGAAAACTGCCGGATTTGATTGAATGCTGCATCTAAAACACCTTCAAAATTTAAAGTATCTGTAATAACTCTCAACTGTTTTTTATCATCCACCCTGTATTTTGAAGGAAATTTTACCTGTGCAAGATAACACATTGTAGCTGTTAAGCTATTAATGCAGGAAATTGCGGTATAAGGGTCATTTACACCCGGGGAAAGTGCCCGGGCTGCAATTTCAACCAATTGATTAATGGAAAACTCAAGGTCTTGTTGAGCAGTTTTTGTTTCGCCAATTACAAAAAGAGAAAAAATCTTTTTAAACTTTTCTGTTTCTACTCTTTCGTTTGTATACAATTTTCCTATCTCAATACCTTCCACCAAATAGTCTCCGGGTCTGTGATTTAACTCAAATAAAGCGTCAAAAATTTTAATTACATTCAGCAATGATTCACTGTCAATATATTGAAGGTAACCACTTTTAGGACATTTTACAGAAATAATATTTTTGTAACCTGACTTAATAATACCAACAGGTAAATCCTTTTCAGAATCTGGTTCATCACCCATTTTTTCCGGGAATAATACTCTGACCTGTTTAGAAATAAATGCAGAAATATCGGAAATAACCTTATCTGCCTGAATGCTAACTGCAATCTGGTGGATAAAAACAATAAGAAGAATAATATTTACAATTGCTGCAATAATTGCCAGAAGTATTGAAAGGGATGGTATAAAGGTATTTCCGTTGTTTTCATTTATAGCATTTAAAACAATCAGACAATACAAATAGGTAGAAATATATGAGCCCAGCACAATTTGATTAAGCCTTACATACATAAAGTTTTTTATAAGTCTCGGGCCTAATTGAGAAGAAGCAAGTGTTAATGCCACCAGCGTAACCGAAAAGACAGTTCCCGCAACACCAATCATTGCACCTGATATGGTAGATAGTATACTACGGGCAGAATCTACACTATGTACAAAAAAAAAGCGCCCTAAGCCATCCTGAGATAAAGTAGTTATCCCGTCAACATAAACAAATCCGACAGCCATCAGGATCGAAAGAAGAATTGTCAGGGCAGGAACAAACCAGAAAGTTGCCTTTAATTCGTTCCAAAAGAATAATAATTTTTTCATTATAGTTAATGCGAAATTTCTCCTTCCTTAAAAAGAAATTCTTTGAGTTGGTCATCCCACCCATCCATATTGCGCCGCAACCATTCCAGGGTCATGCAGGCATGTTCAATTTCTTCTTTCATGTTATGCACCAATATACCTTTTAATGATTCATCTGATTCTAAATCAGCACGTTGGTTATACCAGTCAACAGCTTCGATTTCTTCTTTCAAACTATTTAAAGCACGCGTCAAAGAACGGACTTTCTGACTCAATTCTTTTGATGGTTCGTGATAATCGCTCATAATGATAAAATTTGTTATATAATAATTAATAGTGGTACCTGCATTGTGCAATGTAAAGCATATAATCCCCAACTTTATAAACTATACGATGTTAAACTGATATTCTCCCGCTCTAAAATCCTGAAAGAGTTGATTTTAAATTTTCCCGCAATTCAGAATAATTAACTGCTTTCACTTTAATACCCGTTATAATTCAAAATTAATTACTTTTTTTAGATTTTCAATTTTGTAATACTACTTTTATCCTGTAGAATAATATTTCAGTTAAGGCAGAGCGAAATTAAAACTTTGAAACGAATATTATATCTAACAGAACAACCGGATGCTGACTAAAAACAATTTAAAAAAATGTTGGAGAAATAGTTTTGTTTTATCTATGATGTTCGTATTTTTGCGAACAGCGAACTATTAATTTTTAAAAACAGAAACCATGAATACAACAATTGGATTTATCGGAGGGGGAAGAATTACAAAAATTTTCCTCGAAGGATTCAAAAACAAAGCTGTTAAATTTAAAGAGGTGAAGATTTATGACCACAATGCACAAACTCTGGATGCATTAAAAAATGTCTGCCCGCAAATTGAAATAGCAGCCAGTCCGGAGGAGGCAGCTAAAGCAGACGTAATTATCATAGCGGTTCACCCGCCGGTGGTTATGGAAACACTTGATAAAATTGCAGGTATAGTGAATGAAAATACAATTGTGGTTTCACTGGCGCCAAAAATCACTATCGAAAAAATGGCATCCAAATTGAAAACCTCCAACATTGTGCGGATGATTCCAAATGCAACTTCATACATCAATAAAGGATACAATCCACTGGCTTATCACCCTGACATTCAGAAAAAACAGAAAAAGCAGATAAAAAAGATGTTTAACCCGCTGGGCAAAACCTTCGAAACCGAAGAATACAAACTGGAAGGTTATGCTATCATTTCGGGAATGTTACCCACCTATTTCTGGTTTCAGTGGCAGGAACTTGAGACAATCGGGGAAAAAACAGGACTTTCAAAAAAAGAAGCCGCTAAAACCATCCGCAACACATTAAAAAATGCCATCACCCTGTATTATAAATCTGGATTGACCCCGGAGGAAGTGATAGATTTAATTCCTGTAAAACCCATTGGAGAAAACGAGGAGGAAATTAAGAACACTTTGAATACCAAATTACTGGGATTGTTTGAAAAAATCAGACCCTGAAAAACAATATGCAGAATAAAGAAATTAAACATCAGTTAAAATGAAAGCGGAAGATTTAAAGTTAGTTGTAAAAGAAAAATACGGTTCCATCGCCAGGCCGGGAAACTTTTTGGAGCAACAGGGATGCTGTGGTTCTTCAGGTTGTTGCGGTGAGCCGGAATTTAGCATGATTGGTGACGAATATACAAATGTGGCAGGATATAATCCGGATGCTGACCTGGGACTCGGCTGTGGATTACCCACTGAATATGCCGGAATAAAACCGGGCGACAGCATACTTGATTTGGGCAGCGGAGCAGGAAATGACTGTTTTGTAGCCCGTACTTTTGTTGGTGAAACCGGACAAGTTACCGGCCTCGATTTTACCGAAGAAATGACACAAAAAGCTCAGCAAAATTTAGCTAAAACAGGATTTAAAAACATCGAATTCATCCAGGGCGATATTGAAGAGATGCCCCTGCCTGATTCTACGTATGATGTGATTATCAGCAATTGTGTTCTTAACCTGGTTCCCGACAAACAAAAAGCATTTTCGGAAATTTATCGAGTACTGAAACAGGATGGCCATATTTGTATTTCAGATGTGGTCCTAAGCGGTGAATTACCCGCAGGTATGAAGAAAGCTGCTGAAATGTATGCCGGTTGCGTGTCGGGCGCATTACAAAAAGAAAAATACCTTAAAATTATTGAAGAGCAGGGATTTTCGCAAATAGAAATCAAAAAGGAGAAATCCATTGGCATTCCCAATACAATTCTTAAAAATTATCTGGAAAAAAATGAAATTGAAAATTTCAAACAAGCAGGAACCGGAATTTTCAGCATTACCGTAACTGCAAACAAAGGATCAAAATGGAAAAACACAAATAAAGAATTGGTTTTTTCGAAAAATACTTAACAATCTGGGTAGCTCTCTGCATACTTGCAGGTATCGGCCTGGGATCCCTTTTGGGCGATGGAATTGAAGTTATCAATAACCTCGAAATTGCCCGGGTCAATATTCCTGTTGCCGTTCTGATTTGGCTGATGATTTATCCCATGATGCTCCAGGTTGATTTTACCAGCATTAAACAGGTAGGCAAAAAGCCACAGGGGGTTGTATGGACCGTAATTATCAACTGGGCTGTTAAACCCTTTACTATGGCGTTTTTTGCCTGGATATTTTTCTCAAAACTATATTCTGCATGGATTGACCCGGCTTTGGCAGGGGAATATATTGCCGGTGCCATTATTCTGGGAGCCGCACCCTGCACGGCCATGGTTTTTGTTTGGAGCTATCTGACCGACGGGGATCCTAATTATACTTTAGTACAGGTGTCAGTTAACGACCTGATAATTCTGGTAGCCTTTGTGCCAATTGTGGGTTTATTGCTCGGAATTACCAATATTGCGATTCCTTATGACACTCTGATAACCAGCGTAATCATTTTTGTGGTTGTTCCACTTGTTGCAGGTGTAATTACACAACGAAGTATAATCAATATGAATTTACAAATCAAAAACCTGATTAAGTTCACAATTGCCCGAAAATTAAGATTAACATCATCCCGGTCTATTACAGAAAGGAGAATTAGAATGATATTTTAGAAATTCTATTTCTACTATTACAAAATTCCATAACCTGTTTCGCCTTTTCAGGATATTCAGGTTTATCTATTGTTAATTGCAGAATGATCTTTGACCTGTCAACCTGATATGTCCTGGTTTGATCATAATAATCAAGCAAAATTTTTACTAACTCACTGAGATTTCCCGTATCAAGTAAAACCAGGCAGGTGGCAAAGGCTTTTACACCGATTCTTGGTTTTAATTTTTCCAGGGAATCAACAATCTCTTGTTTAGGATTATTACTGTAGTCTTCAATGATATTGGATACGCGAAGATTAAAATCGGTTTTCAAATAAATTACAGGAGATGTTATCATTTGCTGATAAAGTGAATCGGGTATATCAACAGATCCCAGAAACGGGCCTTCCATTTCAAGAAAAACCGGACGTGACGGATCCATTCTTTCCCATTTTTTAAAAAGCTCTGTATGAAACTCGATTCGACTTGGTTGTTTTGTGTTTGAAAGATTTCCAAATGCTGACCCGTTATGACAAGCTAACTTTTCCAGGTCAATTACTTGTGCTTTCAGATCAATTAAGGATTTTAGAAAACGGCCTTTCCCACTTCCTGCAGAGCCTGCAATCATAAATAGGAGTGGAAGTGGACTAAAGTTAAAATTCATTTATAAGTTACACCAATTTAGAGGACGCTTGTCAAATCTATCTATTAGTGGATCACCTAACTGTTTCAAAGACAGCCTTGCTTCTACAATGCGGATCACATATCAAATATAACTCTTTTAATACAGAATATCAACATTCAGAGAAAAAATCTGAGAAAAATTTACAGTCCTGGTGCTCAGGTTAATAAACAAAAAATTTTTCGGAGACAATTTCCTGTCGGCCGCATGAAGATTTCTTTTTAAATGTAGAAGTCTGAAACTAATAAAATTTAAGCAGATGCTGATTTGCTCTTCCTGACCATTTCAAGAATATCATAAGCCAGGCCGCTTGAACCTTGTCCTCTGCCTATCAATTTTTGGTGGCCATACCAGTTAAATGTTTTCCCATTGTACCACCTGGTGCGTTGAAAAGCAGATTTAATTATTATACCAGTGTGCAGGATCTCCTCTTCGTTTATATAATATGGAGACTGCTGTTCTTCCTGGCTTGGGTTAACAAATGGAGATACCTTGCGGCCCGGATCGTCCTTCATTCCGGGACGAAGAATCTCTGTACGGGGCCGAACCGGTTGAAATTCTTTAAAATATAATCGTGGCATGGATGCACGCTGTAGGCGCACAGCACGGTTTTGTCCGTCTTTCTTATGAATAGGGATGAAAGGAATCCAGTTTTCGGGTACCGTATTACCAAGGGTGTATTTATAGACAGCTTCTTTGGCTAATTCAGGATCGGCATCCGGATCAATACCCTGAAGATCCAGCCATAACCTGGTTAGTTCGTTGGCTGCAATATGTCCATCCTGACTGCGGCTGAGCAGATCAGGGATTTTTGTTTCAACCGCCCAAATCATATTGGCCATCTCATCGCGGATAAACAGGACTTCTTCAACAGGTTCACTCTCCATTACTTTGTTTGTTACAGGAGGAAGGAACAGGCGTGTATCAGGTTTTATTGATGGCAAATCAACTCCCTTTCTTACCGGACTCAGGTTGAACAATCCCCAGGCTTCCCAGTCGTCAGTAAGGCCTTGCCGGGCAGGTTTAACCAGCGTTTTCTGACCAAATACATCAGTAACCAGAATACCTTCAATCTCCATAATACTCCCCGCCTCAACCGGATAGGGAAGAACAAACCAATCGTTCCCGTAAATAAGGGCAAATTCAGAGAGAATAATCTTAGCAAGGTCAGTAGTGTCGGCAGTAATATTGCCTAAATCGACTTTGCTGTCTTCAAACTCCCACCACCGGGAATTGGGCATACCTCCAAATTCTGCAGGTGAAGGGATAAAGGTATGTACTTTCTTTTTAAGTACTTCGGCACGAACTGAATCGGGAGTGTTTAGCAATCCGGAAGTGTTGGGAACATTCCCGTCGACATCAAAAACATACCAGTCAAGATGGCCATGGTAGTATTCGTCTGCTGCGAGTACTGTATGACCACCCTCATGAGTCGGAGCTGAAACAGAAAACTGATATTCCAGTTGCCGGGAATTCCAGGCACTGTCCAAACTAGTTGCACTTGCAAAATTATTTTCTATCCATCCCTTATACTGGTTGGCAGCATTTTCAAGCAGATCCTCGTGTTCTGTATGGATCCGCCAGTTTCTGGCAGCTGCTGAATTATTCCTGACAACCAAATAAATTGCCATACCATCAATAGCCCTGCCCTGCAAAGCTGCACTGAAAGATAAAAGTTTTTGATTACTGAGCAGTTTGCTCTTTTGGATATCAAGTGCGTGATTATTGCTTATCTCTGTGGGGGCGGGCATGTCGGGCATCACGAAAGGGAACAAATCAATAAACTTCTCACGGTAATCACTTAAGGAGAATGGATTAAGATGACCAGGTATGGAGTTGTATTCCTGACCCAGTATTTGCAGTATTTTCAGCCATCGTTTCCCTGCCTGCATAGCTTTCCGTAAATCCTGTTTTTGAGGTTCGCTTTCCACAATAACCTCAAGGGGTATATCGTCCTTATAGGCTTGCGGAGTGCCTTTATAAGCCTTAAAATTGGTTAGCTTACTTGATTTTAATAATGTTTTGGCAAATATTGCCGAGCTGGTATCTTCTCCTTTGTACTCGCCAAATTGCCACTGCCTTGTAAGCATCCACAAAGGATCATGGATCTCACAACGCAAAGCACGATCGAAATTTTCTTTCCTGACACGAGGTTCAACGCGATTCCAGGCGCGGAAAGGTTCACAGGTTCCGTAATCAAATCTTGCAGGCATATTTATTCAATTAATCTTCATTTTTAGGTAAATTATCTGCGAAATCCATGACCACCTGTGTGCCCAATGGATTTGAAAATGGTTTATCTTCAGTATCGTCAATTTCATCATCGTATTCGCGCATATTAGGAGGAGCTACTTCGCTGATCACTGCCGGTAATACCTGTGCGAATTCACTTTTCTCAATATGATCGGGTTCAACAGCTCTGATTTTTGCCAGATCAAAAGTTTCATTCAGGATATGAACGAGATTGTCCCAGGCCCATTTATTGCTGACATCAGGATTTACTGCAAGTAGCAGGTTTTGAGGAGGCATGGCATCAGGCTGGTCATAGTGAAAAGCTATACCTGTAACTTCTTCCTTATTCGGAATGATCTCTGTCCATTCATCAATGATAATACCGGCTTTAACGTCTCCCGGACCGGTAAGTTTGCCGGAATCAATGAGTATTAAAGAAAGATAATCTCCCGATGGTGAGTAGGATTCGGGATATTCAATACCCAGCCAATAGTCTCCTTCGGCATAAGGGAATTGAACAGGTTGCCAGTCAGAGAATTGAGTACCAAAGGCTTCACTTAACATTGAACCCATATCCCAGGCATACAAGGCCGGACGGATATCTGCCAGACGCTGCATCCAGTCACTAAGCACATGAGGATCCATCCGGTGACGCAATAAGCCGGAGTCGGGCGCAAGATTAAGTTGCTGACTAATGGAGGTCTTGTTTTCCGGCCTGTAATGAGGAAGCATGACCATATTCCTGCCAAATATCTTTTTCCCTGTTGAAAGCAGAATTTCTGCTTTTTGTTTTTCAGATTTTGTCCCTGCAAATTTGGCTTTCAGCGCATCGACAGCGACTAAACTTTTCTGAGCTGTCCGCACAGAGGTAATAAGTTTTTTCAATAATTCCCGGCCTACGCTATCACTTGTTTCCAGTGTTGGTGCAGGAATACTTCCGGAATCACTGTAATAAGATAAACCGAATAGCAAATCACGAAGTTTACTGCGTTGTTGTTCAGTAAAGGTTGCTGTTTCAATATTTACATTTTTATAATCGGTATCAATAAGGCTTTGTGCTTCATTGACAAGATCGCGGAAAGTCGTTTCTGCTTCATTAACTCTTGTTTCAAGATCATCTGTCACCAACCTTTCCGGATTATCAGCTTCAGGCTCGTCATCCGGGATCTTTAGGTCGATAGCATCTATATATCTGACGTCGGCAAGCAGGTCACGCAACTGAAGTATCAGCGGAGTAATCTCGTATATTGTCTTATCAGACTTTGTCCATCCGGGAATCCTCTCTTTAAAACTAATCCGCAGATTGTCTTCCGCACTTATGGCATAATCCTGCTGAACTTTCCAGACTACCCGGTTATCCAGCTCACTGCTACCTTGTTCGGGATTAAATCCCAGCATAAAAAGCAGGTCTATGGGCTGCAATCCAAGTCCATCAAAAGTCAGGTCCACAGGTGATCCGGTGCCGGATGCTTCATGTATAGCCAGACAGTGAATGTGACTGGCCGGCCCCAATACAGATCCCAGCCAGCTGTTCAGTGAAGGCTCTGCTTTTGACCGTGGTGTGAGTGTGGAAGGCCAGCCTGCCGGAGCAGCTGCGCTGGCAGTCTCTATCCTGTCAAAATGAAGGATAGCGCGATGTGTAACTACCACTCCTGTACGCGGGGTATTTATAAATTGCAACTCAGGAATAGATTTTCCACCTGCCAGTGCTTCCACCACTGCTGCAGCACGTACATGATTTCCCTGAACGACCTGGTAAACACTTTCTGAGATAACCAGATCACCAAGTGAATCCATAGAATCGCCAATTCGGTCGATTTCGCGGGCAATTGCCCGTAAAATTACAGCACGGTTATCTCCGGGCTCCAGACCTTCATCCACAATATCAGTAAGAAAACCTGGCCAACGATCAAATGGCAAGGGGTAAAGCACTTCATAAATAGATGCATCGGTATTTTGGTCCCTTAATTCTGTATCAATATAATTTTCTATTGCTTCCAGCAGAGCAGACCCGTCAACCACGTTTATCTGAGGGTTATCTTCTGTTTCGTCTGTTGTAACTTCAATGGGAACAACCAAAGGAAATTTACGACGGAAACCATAAATAAAGCGATCCAGCTCGGCAATATTATATCTTTCATGCAATCCTTTCTCGAACTGATAACCGAGAACAGCCCCCAGGGACTGGCCATTGTTAACCCCTTCAACTAATTGCAAAGCTTGTCTGACTCTGCGGGAACTCAAATTAACGGCCATTTGGTTTTCCAGGTCGCCAATACTTTCACGACTGGCTGTATAACCGCTTCGTAATACTGCAGCCGTAAGTGCCTGGTTCAGGGAAGGAGCGTGAATATATCCTTCGTTATCTGCATCAGTATATACTGGTGACTTATCTTTAGGCATCAGTTCATCCGGCAGATGCTCAGCTTCTTCTCTTTTACCGCCTGGGCGAAGGTCTTCCAGCCAGCCATAGGCGCCAAGGAAGATACCTTTGTTTTGTCCGTCTTTCCGATGATCTCTGAGGCGACGATTGGCAAGTCCCAAAATCCAGGCATCCAGACGATAGCTTGATAAGTCCATGTGCTCTGCCAAAAGCTGATTGAGTTCGAATGTTGGTATTGTATCCAGTATAGCCATTGCATCACGGATCTCGTCAACCCGGTCACGGTATTTTTGAAGTGCCTGATGGCGGAAGTAACTGTTGAAAAGATTGCTTTTGTTGAGTAAAAAATCGGCTAATGAGCGTTCTCCGTTGCCCAGATGTTGAAAAAGCAGATTGGGTGTTCCGTCCTCTTTAACAGAAAAATTAATTCCTTCTAGCCCGTTAAAGGTTTTGGGATCACGGAAAAGGAAGGTCCATTTGCTAGTATAAACGAATTTATTAATTGCGGAATTAAACAGACGAAAACGGTCGCTGGCACCTATAAGGCGCTGAAAATCTTCAGAGAAAAATCCTTCCTCCTTCATGATGTGCAACGCAGCTTCGCGATAGGCCAATAACAAAGATTGCCTTAACAAAAGAAATAGCATGGAATTGGAAGGCAAAATTTCAAAATTATTACGTTCCAGAATATCGTATAAACTGTCTGCTTCTCTCAGCAACCATTGGATGTAACTGGCTCCGTTTATATTCTTTTCAATAGTATTTATTTTAGAAAGTTCCCGGGAATCAATTATAAACCCGCTTATGGTAGTATGCTTGTCAAGGAAACGTGACTTGAAAATCCTCGATTTTGAGAATTGTGTTGAGATCCGGTTGGCAACATTTGTAGCCTGAACATTCGAAATAGTACTGGGCGATTGCTCATCATTAAAAAGATAGGACTTATAAAAATAGCCTTCCTTTAAGACATCAGAAAACATCTGCTGTAACTTAACCGGCCCGTATGAGGATCCTTCTGTATAATTGACTGAAAATCCCAGATCTTCCGGATCGGGACCACGATAAGCTATGTTGATACCGTAACGGAAATAATGTTCTGTTGATGTAGCCTGTAAGCCAAGCATTTCCATAAAATGCTGCTGCGGGCCCGGAAGTGTATCAAAATCGCCTTCATCTCCTTCTGCCGGCAGGTTATAGGCGTGTTTGACATGAGTCTTTTGAATTTCAGTCCAATGCTCCTTTAACAATAACAGTAATTTTTTTAACCGTATGTCAAAACGCAACTGAAGATGATTAAGTACGGTGGGAGAGGGATTACCAACCTGATCTTTAGTGAGTGGCGGCAGGTTTTGGTCATTCCAGCTTTGGTGAAATTTTATTTTTGAAAAAGCTGTAACAGGAAGAATTCCATAAGGTTGGGACCCCACGCGGATACTCGGTAAAATGCCCCGTGCAATAACATCTTCTTTGAAATATTGATAAACTCTTTCAATATTATCATAGGTAAAAACATAATCCCAGCCGGACTCCATGTAATCGCCAAAGGTAGCATGCCAAAGAGAGCGGTGCATGGCAGAGGCATGACTTATCTGTTTACCTTCACTGTTGGCAAGGTGCTGCAAAACGCCGGGATCTATTCCCAAAGCATCAGCCAGACGCTTCCCATCAGATTTTTGCAATTGGTGGTTCTCATTAACTGAAAAAAGTTCCTCTCCCATTTCTATCCGGTAACTTTCCTCCGGATTGTCATCAAGGCTGCTGTATCCCGATACTTCATCAGAAGTGTTATTGGTAGACGTTCCCACAGAAAGCAAGCTCATCCCCTGGGGTGCATAATGGTGGTTTTCAATCAGTTCTTCCAGTAATCGTTTGTCTTCCAACTGCTTTTTGTCAGAAATCCCAATTACCAATACACGATCAAATCCTTTTTCTGATTCTTCCTGTGTAATTGGAATTTTCAGGCCCATTCCTTTTTTTACCGCTTCCCCAAAATCAACCATCCATTTCATCCCTGCGTCTACTTGCAAATTACCGTCTGAATCCAGCTGGTAAGGATTATCTGAATCATTGTCAAACTCAAATTTTGAAGGGTCAAGGCCTAAATGGAGATTGTCGGGAACAGGGTTACCCACTGCAATGTGACTGTATTCATTTCCATTAAGGGTAAGTACCACAAAATGATTTGGCAGTACCCTGCTGTGGGGCGCAACCGTCCAGTCGCCCGACTTTTGATTTACATTGGGAAAATTAAGCTTTTTATTAAGCCGATCTAAATAATGGTTTGTATCCAATGACTCAATTGCCTGAAAATGTTCCTGTAATTTACCATATAAGGTAAAGGCAGACTGTACATCGTTCCACTCGTTGGAATGTCCTGCCAATACTCCCGAAGAGGCATTATTTATCTTATTTTGCAGGATGAGCAATTTATTTTCCAGACGGTGCAATTCACTTAACTCCTGTTGCAGAAATGCAGCTTGTTCAAATTCAATATCTGTCAGACGGCGGTTAACAAGATAGATCTGTTGAATAAGTTGGTTGCTGTCAAAAACATCAAAAATACTTTCGCTTGCCGCGTCATCCTTTACATTTTCCAAAACTTTTGCTGCATCTGTTGTAAAACGGACAGCCTCCAGGATAGCCTTACCTGGTTTGTTATTTAATAAAAGTTGATTTGACCTTAGCTTTTTAGGATCCAGCTTTTTGGCAATCCATGCAGCACGGGAACTTCCATGGCTAAGCACTAATGCCTTCCATGCCCCCAATTCCATATCTTTGTTATCGCTTGCCGCCCACCAGGCCATCCAGTACAATTTTCCTTCTTTTACTTCTTCAGCAGTAAGGTCTTTCTCATGGACATTCACATGAATGTCATCCGGGAAAATGCGTACCCAGAGTTCATTTTGCTGTTTGGCAGGCCTGGTAACTATTATAGGACGATCACTAATATTAGCATTACTGTTATCAGTGAGGATACTCCCGGAATCCAACCCTTTTCTGATAATATCTATAGTCCTTCGCATTTCCGGGTCGTTGACCATTCCTGTTTGCTGAAGTTTTTGTGTTAAGCTATTCAGAAGGCCTTTAGTTTTGTCGTATTGCTTTTGTGAAACAGGAAGGTTTTTTCTGCCGGCAACAGAAAAATCTTTAGCAAGTTGTCTCAGACTATTTTTTAATTCATTCTCATCGATGGTACTATCACTTGTCAGGCCGATCATTATCCCTATCTTTTCATCGGCTTTATAAAAGAAACTCTGCGATTCGGCATATGCCAGACTGTTTAGTATCGTCCGGTTTCCTGTTTTTGGCTTCAGGAGAAGTTTAAGTCTGGCAGGTACATTAATTCTTTCAGTTACATTAAGGCTAAAATTCCGTCCCGGCAGAGAACTGCTTCTGCCTGGCCTGCTTACCTCTGTTTTTTCTTCAAACACTTTAAGTGATACATTTAGGCGGTCCCAAAATTTATCAATTTGTTCCAACTGCCCTTCATCGCATTCCACTACTTTTTCAGTCATAACCTTCAGGTTATCCATCCTGCTTTGAAGCTGGTTTTTAAACTTTGTTATTTCAGCTGGTTTTTTGGGTTTTTTGGCTGTATTGAAACGCTCCAGTTCCATCCAGGTACGCAGGCTTTGGTAAAAAAGCTCGGTAACGGAAACATGTTTAATGTCGGAGACAAATTTCAGCTTTGTCAAAATTACTTTGTCAAAGTGATTCATTCCACCTTTCTGAAGTTCAAGCTGGCGACCGGATATTTTGGCTGTAAAGCTCATCCATGCCCGGTCGTTGTGTATTTGTTTCAAATTTTCAGGAAAAGAATGCAGGGTATCTTTCAGTTCCTGATGAACCTTCACAATGCGGTCGAACTGGTTGTTTTTTATCCTTCTGATCCCATTAACCTTATCGTCATAAGAACGGTAGAATTGTTCCAGTTGATCCTGTAATTTTTCTATATAATTGTAAAGCTGTTTTTTATTCTTCGGATTGGTGTAGGGCAGTTTCCCATCTCTGATATTCTTAAATTTTTGATTCAGGGCATTTAATTCTGCTAAATATTTTGTGGCCTCTTTAAAAGAGTTGTCAGTCCGGGGTTTTTTCCCTTCCACATCTTTTAAAAGAGAAGAAAGCTCATTTTGCAACTCCTTTCTAACTGGTTCGATCCGCGGAGGCTGGGGTTGATTTATTTTTTTATCCAGATTATCTTTTATTGTTTTTGCTGAATAAGCCAGCCATTCTTTTTGCTGGCGGCTGATTCCGGACAAATTTCCAATTTCGATCCGGATTTCTTTCAGTTCCTTTGTAACGACTTTAAAATATCCCGGTACTCCCGCTAAAGGCATACGTGGTAAATCTTTCTCCATTTCAAGGCTGAAAACGCTCATTCGTTCCAGGAGTTTCTCATACACGCCCCCTCCGGCACCTCCAACAGGTTTATCCACTTTCATAAACCGCGCTTCTATCCTGACCGGCAACAAAAGAAACGGAATTTTCCCGTTTTTTGCTGCAACTGTCTGACGAATTCCTTCGAGCTTTTTATCTGTTTGTCTGGCTGTAATTGTATCAGTCATATTCAACATTCTTTTTTCATATTCAATTTATTCCTCAGGGAGCATTTCGGCAGAATGACGGGCAAAAATGACCGGATTCTGGTAGAGAATAGAAGCCATATCGGCTGCATTACTTCCCCATTCGGGGAGTGGTTCATCCGGATCAGGATTCGTTACATTCACTATTTTATTGAACCGGATACAATAATTTTTCAGATCCTCTTTTTCACTGACAAGGTGCTCCCAGGTAAGATCATTCCATGTCTCGGGGAAGCTGTTCGTTGGCATGCCCGATTCATCGCCCAGTTCATCTGTGTAATTATCGAGTCCGAACTTGATTTGTCCGGGTCTTTCCTTAAATACAAAGAACCATCCCGGTTTTGCCGAGGCCGTATTTGAATTACTGTTCTGAATTCTATCACCCCTAATCTGATCGATGGTAAGGTCGAAACCGAAAAGAAAAATATCGGGTTCCAGTTCTGCAGAAAATAACGGATAACGGATATTCGCTTCGGTATCGGGTGTAAGGATCCTTTGTTTGGCCGGGTCATCAGGGTCGTAAGCTGCTTTTTGGGCGTACACCATTGTGTTAGGATATTTCAGCAGCAATTGCCCGCGCACTACCAGCACAATATTCCCGTCATCCTGAGGGTCGCTCTCATTCCAGGACCTTGACCTGTTACTTCCAAGGTCTTTATTCCACAGGTGCATTTTTTTAATGTCAAATTGCTTTTCCGGATCTGACTCAAAGAGGTTGTCCCGTACATCCCAAAACTGTCGGAAACTGGTTCCGCGCTGATCAGTAGGAAATTCCCTCCAGAGAAGTTCCCTGGCCATTTCATGGTTAAGGCCGGCCATATATGACTCAATAAATCTTTGGTTGGTTTGAAGAATGGTAATTGAGTCCTGCGGTAATTTTTCCACATTGGGCAGGATAAAGTCCTGAGATAATTTTTTTAACTGCTCATAAACCGGATCTTTGAATTCAGGACAAGCCATTACAGGCTTCAGTTCATCTATGGGTTTCATCTCTGTCCCGTTCCAAACCTTAATCTGACTGATAATACGTTTGGTAATTGTAAGCGAAGGATTAAGTTTCATTTGAAGGTCTGTCCCTACATTATTAAGGTTTGCTATCTGGGGGTTGCGGACCGGAGATTTAAATTTTATATCAGTTTCATTATTAACGACCTTTTGAAGAAGATTAAATCCATTCTGGTACTGAAGGATCTCCTGTTGGGTTGTGGCAGATCCTATATGATCAATTTCTGTTTCTCCTTCCTTGATAATCAACATATTCTGATAATGTTTACCACTGGACCCCTTCCCAAAAAACAGTTCATATGTACTGCCATTTACCGTAATGTTCAGTACCCCGCTGACGATTGTATAGGCAGTAATATCATTAACAAGGTTAAAAAACTCAGTCTTTACATTGGCTTCCAGGCTTGCATCGGCATTGATGGCTGAAATCCATGCCGGCCTGTCGGACAAAGTGTCACTCGTTTTTTTTGCGAAGAACCGGAGGAACGCATCTTTGGCCAATAATTTTGGATCAGAAATATAATTCGCCTGAGCGAGGGTAATAGCTGATGCGGCATTTTCAAATGTTAATGTATTCAAAGGTTGTGTTTTAAGCCTTGCAGCAGTTATAGCATCAACATCCTCTTCATTCTTATTAAAATTAAAAAGTGCCTGTTGGTGGATTGGGGTATGGCTCTTTATCTGAGCATTCATTTTTCTGTTCACTTTCCTGCCCGGCCGTACGATCCTCCGGAAAGATGCACTTTTAGCAACTGCGGGAATCCGGCTTTCCAGAAACTGTTGGTTAAGGGTCTGGCTGCCATCCAGGCTAAACACACCATTGTGCATTGAATTGGTTAAACGTAAAAAACGGTCAATGCTACCCTTCTTCAGATGTTTTTTGAACATACTGTTACTAACCAACTTCGACAATTCCGCCTTTCTAATTTTCTCATTCGCTTTATTTATGTCACCCACCTGTTTCCAGGCTTCCTCCATCAGGGATTCCTGTTTTTTTTGTACTGTTTTTGTTCCAAGGCCGGCAGCTGCCCTGTACCGGGGATCGAGATTAAGGCGATATATCCAATTTTTACCTGACGGTGCATTTTTTGGTAATTTCCGGATCAGGGCGTGCCAGATTCCATAGGTAGGGGGAACAATTATGGGATCGTCAACTGCATCCTGGGCACTGCTGTAAAAGGGATGTGGAAGTTCCAAGGCTGTATTGTCTGCCTGAGCTGTGTCTTCAGCCAGGTCGACCGATAAATTCAACACTTTTCGGAGTTGTTCTTTGAAATCCTGATTTCCGGCTTCAGCTAAAAAGGGATCTGACTGAAAGCCGGGAGGCTTAAGTGCCCCTTCAAATCCGAGTGTTTCTTTTTCGGCCATACCATCCAGTCCGAAGCCCGGATTTTGTATATCCATTGGCACCTTCCCATTTTCAGGTTTGGTAATTACCGGTTCCAGAATAGATACTAAAGTTTCAAAGTCACCATATTCCCCTGTATGGAATTCCCATTGAAAATATACAGGAAAGACGATATTATCATTTGCAGGGTCACCATTCGAAGCAGTGATTTTCCATGCAGCCTGCTGAGCTTTTATACCACTTGTCTCTTCTCCTAATCCGCCCAGTCTCCCTGTTTCAAATGCAGGGATTAAAAAAGCTGTATATGGCGTATTCTTTTGAAGTTTTCGCGGACAAATTAACCTTGAAATCCCCATGTCCGGATTACTGTCCAGTTCATTATCTACCTCCGAAATTAAACCGGAACCCTCAGAATGTTGAAGTTTCCTGTTTATTTGTACGTGTGCCCATGCCCATAATTCAGATGGATCTGGGAATGCCTTATTTATGATTTCCTGAGGTACAGTTATGGAGGATGTACCCTCATTTTTTTGATTCAGGGTAAATTCCTCATCATTGCGCCTGAGTACTACCAATGCGATCCAGGGACGGAGGCGACGACTTTTCAACGGATTACTTTCGTCAGGATTTACAGGGGTATAGCGCCACGGGAAATCTTCTTCGTAAAATTCAATGTTGACCAGGTTATTAGCTTCATAATTGGAAATACCTGCCCTGGGTTCTGTTCGGATAATCGCCCTGTTACTGATACCATTAACATCGCCTGGTCCGTAAACTGATACCTTTTTGTGAATTACGCTATCGCTCAGTGCACCGTCGGAAAGAGCCGTGTCTTCAATGTAAAGCTCCACATCCAGACTGGCTCTCTGCTCTGCACTTCCCGTCTGTCCGGGAGCGGCGTAATTATCAATTTCTGTGATCTTAACTGAAAGCCCCTGTCGGAACCACGGTATAAAAGTATAATGTGCTAATGTATCTGACATAGTTTTGTTTTTTTAAAGCCTAGTCTGCTAACTGGTATTCTTTTACGATCTGAAGTTTTCCTTTCATCTCCGGATTTTTCCTTAAAATATTTTTCAGTGCATTGTCAGCATCAGCGTTGGTACCTGAAGTAAATGCACCTGTTTCAAAACGGGAGAGGTTATTTATACCGGCAATCACAAACTTCTCACTACCCAGTTTCACTTTGACAGTTGTAGTTTTCTTTCTGAGCTCGTTAGCCAATCCGGAACGGCCTGCTGCTCCTCCTTTTGTTTCAAGGCGGAATCTGTCTTCCAGTTCACTCATGGTATTGAGACGAAGCGGCTGGAAAAGTTCGTAGGCCTGGCCGGCAGAACGATCATAATCAGAAGTACGCACCTCATACTCCACTTTCCGGCCAAGTCCGTAATTTATTTTGATCTGATCTGTTTCTTTAATACGTACTCCCCCCTTTTCTTCCACATACGAAGGTGATTTTAATTTATCCTGGTCACTCAGGTCCATGAAAAAAGCCGGGGCAAAGCTTTCGCGCTCATCTTCTGTTGCCATTTCTTCGCCATTGATTTTTATGCGTTTTACCCTCGCATTCAAAATGTCGGAAGGAACATTATTCCCAAACTTTATAATATCCAGTTCTAATGGCAGTACGGTCTGGCTGATTACCAAACTTCCGATGCTTTGTAACACAACCCCTTCCTCTTCGCTGTTCAGTTCACGCAGGCTGACAAGGACAAATCGTTTAGGCGGAAGTTGAGCAATCCAGTTTCTGTCCTGATTAAGAGCTTTAATAAGTTCTGGCAATACAGGAATAGTCGGCAAAGAAATATCTTTGCGCTCGCCCCAGGTTTTAGAGAATTTAACACTGACTTTAAAGAACAGGATCTTGAAGGATGCTTTGCCTGCAGCACTCCAGGGAGTCGGCCCTGCCAGATCAAATCCGAGACTTATGGATAACAGTGTAGTACTTCCGACCTTAACTTCTACACCCGCTGCAATTCCAGCCATGAACCGGAATGGATTAAACTGGAAGAGAACGTCGAAACCAAAGTATCCGACAACTTTGAATTTAGAAATTTTAAAATAAAAATCAATTTTGGCTCCAAATTGCACAGTATTGGATGTCAGTGCAAAATAAGTTGTCAGGGTTAATCTTGGATTACCACTAAGGATGTTAAGCGTGAGCCTCTTCATTATACCCACATTCAGCCGTGCAGGTGGTTCAAAAGAAGGATGGAAGCCGCCAACAGACATGAGGAAAGCTTTTTCGTCGCCCCAGTTCAGGCGCAAAGCCATATCTCCTTCAAGCGTAAAAGTCAGGATCCGTGACCCAAATAATGAAGCATCAAAAGCCAGGTATTTTTCTTCAAAATTAATTACACCTGCAAAACTGACTTTAATAAGTAAGAGAGCCGCCTCTTCTGTTGGCAATGCAATTTTTATTATACCCAGGATTGCCAGGCGAACCGGACTGTCAAACTCGACAATAAGGCCAAACTCAATGGAGATAAGTGTTGGCGCTCCCCAGGTGATCTTTGCCATGAGGCCGATCATAAACTGATCCTTCTTAGGCGGGAAAATCAACCGTATATCTGAAATGATACGTGTAATATTCGCTATCACATTTTGAGGAAACAGGATATTGTCAAGCGATCCCGCACGCACCCCCTCACGAAGAGCATCTTCGTTCATCGTTCGGTTAATACCTATTATTCCACCCAGGCCGGATAGGAAGAAACCCATTGACAAGGAAATCCCGGGTGTAAATTCCACACTGATGATGAGCAATAGTGAAAATCCTTTTGAGCCGTCCGGCATGCGGGTCGTGATCAGGCCAATGGCTGTAACGACAAACATGTTGGCAATTGAGAGTTCAATGGCACCCCCATACCTTTCATTATCGAAATCAAAGAACAGATAACCTCCGCCTCTTACCACCGGTGTATCAAGAGAAAGGCCGATTCCATTGGGTGGCTTGAACGAAAAGTCCAGATCAGCAGGTCCCAGGTTACCTCCGTTTTCAGGGAAACTCAATGTAGTGGTAAGTCCTATATTCTCAACAATAGCAATAAAGGGGCCTAATTCAAGTTTAATGGTTGTTCCGGCATCAAGGACCAGGTTGCCATCTTTAAATTTCAATGTTAATATGGCTTCCTGAAGTTCAATAGGACCTATATTTATGTGAGACGGAAGACGAATTTCCAATCCGCCACTTCCTTTAATATAAAAACCTTTTTGTACTGAATAGCCTAAAGTAAGTCCTGCTTCCACATTAACACCCTCGCCCAGTACTTTCGCCAAAAATCCGTCACCGTCAGATCCGGAGATAACCAGCCTGATCGCTCTCAATGCAATCTCAAAACCAAAATCAGCTTCTGCACTTTTGGTAGCGAATATTTTGGTGCCCGGGCCTTCAATTGCAAACCGCGAGGCATCAGGTGCACCTGCAATAATAATTTCACCTGTGTTTTCTTTCTGCCGAAGTTCCATTGCTGCATGGAAATCCATCGAATCAAGCGGGGCATCAAACAGGTTTGTTATGAATTCTACACCTGTACCGGACCGGAAAATAATACCGATGCCAGTTTCCATGGAAGCTGTTGTTTCAAAAATAACTTCCAGTTTCTCACCCACATCGAAATCAAAACTTGCGGTGCCAATAATGTACGGAAGAATAGCAAAACCGGGCTTTTTTGATCCTTTCTGCTCTACAGGTGAAACATTAATACCGAACTGGCTGAGTATATCCGGCCATGTTGCTTTTTCAAATATGGGTACCCTTAGCTCTTGCAGATCTAAACTGTTGTTTCCCAACGCCATCTGCATTTTTTTACTTTGCGGATAAAGACCTCCGGGGAGATTAAATCCTCTGAAAAGTATATAGAGATTATTCAGAAACAGCTGATGGTCGAAGTCCGAATCCCATTTATAAATTTCTTCCGGGAGATCCTGTGGTGCACTGAAATACTTTGGAATCCGGTCCCACCAGACTTTACGAAGTGTAAAGGCCGGTTGGAATTTGGCTGTATCCTCTTCTATTTCCTGTTCTTCAAGTAATCCAATAAACAATAATATCCCGTAAGCTTTCGGACGGTGATGAAAGAGGTAAAAAATGAGCAGATAATCAAGGACACGTCTTGGAAATTCATCTATATCGCTGTTGGAAAGAAAGTTTGGAATGGAATTTAAAGAAGTTTTTATCTCACCCAGCTTATTGGAAATAGCAGTAACAACACCAATGATCTTAACCAGTATTTCTTTTAATGCATTCCATTTTTCGTCGTCCGAGGAGGCATCGCCCAGCGCTTCAACGGCAGTAACCAGTTCTCCTACTTTATCAATGATCCCGGTGATTGCGCCAAAATCATGACTATCCGGCAGTTTATATCCCAAATCGTGAAACAGGTCCAATATCTGTTGCTGATCATTTAACTGCAGCAGGGGATTAAAAATGGCGCTTAATTCGCGCGTTACTTTTTCTAAGGCAAGCTCACTCATTGGCGGGTAATAATATGTTGGTTAAATTCAGGATAAGGATTGACATAATCATCGGTATCAGTTCCGGTATCATCGCGTTCGGTGAGAATTGACAATTGTCTTGCTCTTTCATGGTTGATATTTGAAGCAGCCACCTGGTTGCCAGTTGGAAGTACGTCTTGCCAATGTGCACGCATAAAACTGCGGATTGCCTCATTTCGCTGGGCATGCAAAACATAAAAAAACCAATTGTTTAAAGGTTCAACCAGCAGCGGCAATCCTATAAAAAAATAGTAGCGGAAATCAGACCTGCCATTACCAGTTGCTGTAGAATCATCAGATTCAGGAATATTGACTTTGGCATGCAATGCCTGCCTGAAAGTTTCAATTTCAGTATTATTATTACCACCTCCTATGATGTCGGTATCAACACTTGTTACCAATGCAGAGGCCCAACCACTAAGCTGAGCAGCAGTAAGGCCGGCCGGGGCACTTGCAGGAACAGTGGTTTGTCCGAGGTCAGTGGAGATGGCATGAAGACGGTTATGGCTAGCCAGCAGGGCCGAAGATGTGGGGGATGACTGTCCGGACAGTTGTTGTATATTATCGACCTCACTTTGTAATGCGGCAATGACAGTATGATTATTCTGAATACGGGTCAGAGTTGCACCTGTGGGAGCAGAACCGGCCAGATTAAAAATCTCTGAAATACGATTGATGGTATTTGTGAAATTGAGTGAATTGAAATCACTTAGACGGGGTGCTTGCATAGGGAGTGGTTGAAGTTCCCCCTTCCAGACCTGGGCAACAAACCGGAAATTACTGAAATTACTTACATCTTTCCAAAAATCAATATGAATATCTACGCCGGACAATGACCTTACCCTGTCAAAAACATCTTGTATGTCCCGGGCTGTATGACCTTGGTGCCCTGTATTGTCTCCACTTCCCCAAAGGGTATCAACAGCCGCTTCATCAGCCAAAGGAATAAATCCGGCAGAAGGAAAACTCTGCCACCATTCAGGCCCTGATACCGAGGGCAGATGATCAGGCCGACCGAAAAATATCCGTAAAGCTTCCAGATAATTTGTATCCTGCCCTATACGGCAACCCCTGATATCTATCCAGCTGTTTTCATCAAAGCGTGCTTTGACCTGATT
>LSQX01406565.1_pt1 | contig 44353 bp, 38 predicted proteins | sample 654561 | NCBI WGS metagenome assembly LSQX01 (sample SAMN04489861, study PRJNA283612) | anaerobic digester metagenome | isolation source: 4 biogas reactors fed with cattle manure at either 37C or 55C with and... | place: Denmark: Kongens Lyngby | collected 2014 | reverse complement strand
GACACTGAATCTTGTCAGCCATGGCCTATCCCTCCGCTTGGTGTCCTTGCTCACATCCCTTCCCGGCGAGGGAGCAGATGGAACCCTCGCGGCAAGTCGGGCAATCTACCCGCTTGAGGACGTAAGCCCTCTGGCGGCCATACCCTTCCGTGTGCTGCTTGATATTCCTGCCCGCTAGAAGGACTCGGTGCCTTGCTTCGGGAAAATGGACACGGCTGCCGCCCGGAGAAGGCCATGAGCGAGGAGCAACTGCGCAGAGAGATCGCGGATCGAGTCAGACAACTGGCTCGCGAGCGTCTGGCCGCCGGAAGCTTTGTGCCGGGCGAGAGCCGCGTACACTACGCTGGACGGGTGTATGACGAGGCGGAGCTGCTGGCTTTCGTGGACTCCGCGCTGGACGCCTGGCTGACTGCTGGCCCTTACGCCGCGCAGTTCGAGAGCCGTCTGGCAAAGTACCTTGGCGTTGAGCATGCGCTCCTGGTCAACTCCGGTTCCTCAGCCAACCTCCTGTGCGTGGCGGCCCTGACCTCCCCCAAGCTCGGCGACCGGCGCCTGCGGCCGGGGGACGAGGTGATTACCGTCGCCGCGGGTTTCCCCACCACTCTCGCTCCTCTCTATCAATACCAACTCCTGCCGGTGATCGTGGATGTGGAATTGGGGACCTACAACGCCGACCCACAGCGCCTGCGCGAGGCCATCTCCTCACGCACCCGCGCCATATTCCTCGCTCACACCCTGGGCAATCCCTTCGACCTGGGCGCAGTCATGGACTTGGTCCGCGAGCATGACCTGTACCTGATCGAGGACAACTGCGATGCCCTGGGCAGCACCTACGCCGGTCAGCGCACCGGCAGTTTTGGGCACCTGGCCTCCCACAGCTTCTTCCCCGCGCATCACATCACCCTCGGCGAGGGCGGCGCGGTGGCGACTGGCGATCAGGAACTGGCGCGGATCGTGGCCTCCCTCCGCGACTGGGGGCGGGATTGCTGGTGTGAGCCGGGCAAGTCCAACTCCTGTGGACGGCGCTTCAGCCAGCAGCACGGAGAACTCCCTCTGGGTTACGACCACAAGTACGTCTATTCCCATCTCGGCTATAACCTGCGGCTGACCGACCCCCAGGCGGCCTGGGGTCTGGCGCAGCTCGACAAGCTCCCCGACTTCGTGCTGGCGCGGCAGCGCAACTTCTCCCGCTTCCATGAGCATCTGCGGCGGTACGAGGACCGCCTGATCCTGCCGCAGACGACACCGGGCAGTGAGCCGGCCTGGTTCGCCTTCCCCATCACCGTGCGACCTGGAGCCGGGTTCTCCCGGGGCGAGCTCACCGACTTCCTGGAGCAGAACCAGATCGAAACGCGCACGCTGTTCGGGGGTAATCTCTTGCGCCAGCCGGCATTCCTTGACCTGCCGCGGCGGGTGGTGGGTGAGCTGGCCAACACCGATCTCGTGATGAATTGCACCTTCTTCATCGGTGTCTACCCAGGGATTGACAAGGCGCGAGCGGCCTGGGTGATGGAGGTGTTCGACCGATTCTTCCAGGGGAGACCATGAGCGCTACAGCCCGGGCGAGGCGGCGACCCCGGCGCTGGGGCCCACCGCTGCGCGTGGCGCTGGGCTTCGTCGTGAGCGGCGTAGCCTTGTGGGCGGTGCTGCGGCAGGTGCAGTGGGTCGAGATTGTCCAGGCCATGGACGGCGCGAACCTGGCGCTGATCCTGCTGGGCGCAGTCCTCTACCCCTGGCGGCTGGTCGTGGTGTCCTGGCGCTGGGGAGAGTTGTTTTCTCTCTACACCGATCGCCCGCCCTCCTTCCGGTTCTTGCTGCGTATCACCAGCATCGGCTATCTCCTCAACAATCTCCTGCCGCTGCGTTCGGGGGATATCTTTCGTGGTGGGATGGCGGTCCGCGAAGGCTGCACCCTGAAATCCGCCGTTTCCAGTCTACTGCTGGAGAAGGTCGTGGATGTGTGGTGGCTGGTGGGTCTGGCCTTGATCTGCGGCAGCGCCTATCTCTCGCAGGACCACTTGCTGGCTCAGTCTCTGCGAGCGGTCGCGCTGGTCGCGGGGCTGGTCTTGCTCACCCTCATAGTCCTGGCGGCCTCGGGGCGTGCCGCGGCCATGACCGCCTGGTGCGAGCGGCGGGAGTCGCGGGCCGGGCGGCCGGTGGCCAAGTTGGCGCGCGTGACGGAGGAGACCTGTGGCCTGCTGCGCCGGCCCCGGGTGCTAGGCCTCACAATTCTTGCCACGGCGCTAAACTGGGCGATTGAGGGCGGCTTCTACATGGCCATCGCTCATTCCCTGGGCTTGCAGTTGACCCCCTCCGGCGCGCTCTTCATGGTCGCGGTGATCGGGCTGGGCCTCTCGGTGCCCAGCGCGGCCGGCGGTATCGGCCTCAGCCAGTATCTTGCCGTCCTGGTGCTACGGTTGCAGGGGATGGAGTTGCGCGCTTCCACCGCCTACTCCCTGCTGAGCTGGGTGGTGGGCTACCTAGTTATCGGCCTAGCCGGCCTGGGCGCTCTGCTGGCGGGAACGCTGGCTCATGGCCAGCAGTCTAAGAGCAAAGTAGAGGGGGTGGACGGGGAGCCCGCCGGCCCGGAGTCTGCACCCCTCTCTTCCGCACCTTCCCCGCAGCAGGCGTTACCGGAGGAAGGTTCCGAGGCGGGGGAAGCGGAATTCGAGGACAGGTGACATCATGACAGACCCTGAGGCCAGACCACTTTTCGTTTTCGAGATGGCGAACAACCACATGGGGCAGGTGGAGCACGGCAAACGGATTGTCCGTGAGTTCGCCAACGTCGTCCGCGACTTTGCCTTCAACTTTGGTTTCAAGCTCCAGTACCGGGACCTCGCCACCTACATCCATCCCGCCTACCGCGAGAGGATGGATCACAAGCAGGTCAAGCGTTTCACCGAGACGGCACTCAGCCCAGAGCAATACCTGGAACTCAAGGACGCCATCGTGGAGGCGGGCTTCCTCGCCATCTGCACGCCCTTCGACGAACCCTCCGTGGACCGCGTGGAGACGCATGGCTTTGACTACCTCAAGATCCCCAGCTGTTCCTTCACCGACTGGCCGCTTTTGGAGCGCATTGCGCAGTCCCAGCTCCCCATCATCGCCTCGGTCGCCGGAGCGACGCTGAACGAGATTGACGCCGTGGTCTCCTTCTTCACCCACCGCAAGCGCCCGCTGTCTTTGTTGCACTGCGTTGGTGAGTATCCCACCCCCTCTGAACGTCTGGAGCTGAACCAGATTGACCTGTTGAAACTACGTTATCCGGGGATCGAGGTCGGCTACTCGACGCACGAGGCGCCGGACAACTACCACTCCATCGGCCTGGCCATCGCCAAGGGAGCAACGATTTTCGAGAAGCACGTGGGCGTACCCACGGCAGACTTCCAGCTGAATGCCTACTCTGCTACGCCGGAGCAGGCCCGGCGCTGGCTGGAGGCGGCTCAGGCGGCCTACGTGACCTGTGGCGGGGCCGGAGAGCGGCGAGTCTCCCCGGAGGAGGCCGGGCCGCTGCGGGGCTTCGCCCGCGGAGTCTTTACCCGCGAGGCCCTGCATCCGGGCGACCGGCTGACCCCCGCCAATGTCTTGCTCGCCTATCCATGCGAGGACGATCAACTCGTGGCCGCGGACCTATCGAAGTACACAGAACATCGCGTGCGCGAGGAGATCGCCGCGCAGGCGCCGATCCATCACTCCCAGGTGAACAGCCAAGAAACGCGCCAGCAGGTGTATCAGATCGTGAGCCAAGTCAACCGCATGCTGCGTGAGGGCGGCGTCATTCTCCCCAAACAGGTGGACCTGGAGATCTCCCATCACTATGGGATTGACCAGTTCACGCAGTACGGGAGCTGCTTCGTCACCATCGTCAACCAGGACTACTGCAAGCGGCTTATCATCCTGCTGCCGGGTCAGGATCACCCCGAGCACTACCACGTACAACGCGGAGAGAGCTTCATCGTCGTGCAGGGCGAGGCCATCGTTACCCTGGGCGAGGAGACCCGCGTATGTAGTGTCGGGGATATCGTTCAGATTGACCCGGGCATACCACATAGTTTTCGCTCAGTCGGCGGCGCGGTGATGGAGGAAATCACCACCAAACATCAGGGGGGAGATTCTTTCTATACCGACCCCGATGTTCTCGACCGCGAACGGCGCAAGACCATCGTGACCTACTGGATGGGCGTCGAAGGTGATGCCCCCCCGTACGCTCAGGACTAGTCGCCTGAGTGCTCGGCCCGGCCTGGCTGAAAGGACCTGCTACCATCAAGCTTTCCGAATATGTCATGCAATTCGTGGTCAGTCAGGGGGTTCCGCACCTGTTCATGCTGCCCGGGGGCGGATGTATGCATCTGGCCGACTCCGCCGGACATACCCCTGGTTTGGAGTACATCGCCTGTCTGCATGAGCAGGCGTGTGCTTTCGCGGCCCAGGCCTACTCGCAATATACCAATCACCTGGGCGTGGCGCTGGTCACCACGGGGCCCGGCGGAACCAACGCGCTGACCGGCGTCGCTGGCGCCTGGACAGAGTCAGACGCCGTGCTGGTTATCTCCGGACAGGTCAAGCGCGCGGATCTCCTCGCCTCCAGTGGCGTCCGCACCATGGGACAGCAGGAGCTGGACATCGTCTCCATCGTCAAGCCCATTACCAAGTACGCGGTCACGGTGACGGAGCCGGAGTCCATACGTTATCATCTGGAGAAGGCGGTGTATCTGGCCACTCACGGACGGCGAGGGCCGGTGTGGATAGACATCCCGCTCGATGTGCAGGCGATCGCCATTGACGAGGATCAACTGGAGGGCTTCTCGCCGACGGAGTTGCCCGCGTCAGAACTCCTTGACACAGCGCAGGTACAGGAGCGGGCGCACCAAGCCGTGAGAACTCTAGCCGACGCCGCGCGGCCGGTGCTGTTAATTGGCAATGGCGTGCGTGCTGCCGGAGCTGCCCCTGAAGCGCTGCAGCTGGCCGAGGCCCTGCAACTGCCGATGCTTGTCACGTGGAAAGCCCTGGACCTGGTACCGGAGGACCATCCGCTGTACATCGGCCGACCTGGAGCCATCGGCCAACGTGCGGCTAACTTCGCCCAGCAGAACGCCGAGGCCATGCTCATCCTGGGGGCACGCCTGGACCTGCCTCAAACTGCTTTCAACCACGAAAACTTTGCGCCTCATGCCCGCAAGTTCGTCGTGGACGTGGACCCCGCCGAGATTCTCAAGCTACGCATGGTGGATATGGTAGGTGCCCCCGCTGATGCGGGAGACTTCCTGCGTGCCTGTCTCTCGGCCCTACCTGTGGTGTCCTCTGGAGAGCACGAGCCCTGGCTGGAGCGCTGCCGCGACTGGGTCCGCCGCTACCCCATCGTTCTGCCCGAGTATTGGGACAACCCCAACGGCCCGGTGAATACTTACACGCTGGTAGAAACGCTGGCTGAACTGGCCAATCCCGAAGATCTGATCGTGCCCGGGAGCTCCGGACCCGCCAGTGACCATGTCATGCAGGCCTGGCGCGTCAAGCCCGGCCAGCGCGTGCTGAATGCCCCCGGCCTCGGCGCTATGGGTACCGGCATTCCCGGCACCCTTGGCGCCTGTGTGGCCAGTAATCGGCGGCGCACTCTCTGCCTCAACGGCGACGGCGGTTTTCAGCTCAACATCCAGGAGTTGGAGACCATCCACCGCTTGAATTTGCCCATCAAGTTCTTTGTCCTGGACAACGGAGGCTATGGCTCTATCATGGCGATGCAGCGTGGCTATTTCGCCGGGCGCTATGTGGCCAGCGAGTCAGCCAGTGGCCTGACCTTCCCCGACCTCGAGAAGGTAGCGCAGGCATATCAATTGGCCACGGACCGTATTGAGACCCAGGGCGAGATGCCGGAGGGAGTCCGGCGCGTCCTGGAACGACCCGGACCGGTGGTCTGCGTAGTGCGGGTAGACCCGCTGCAACCCACGGCGCCGCGAGTCACCTCCTCCCTGCGAGACGATGGAATGGTCGTCTCGAACCCCATGGAGGACATGGCGCCCTTTCTGGATCGAGAGGAGCTTCGGGCTAACATGCTGGGCAAATCTCCCTCCAAAGATGACCAATGATCGCCTGCGTCTGGCGCAAAACCGCTTTGTCGACGCACCTGCAAGTGGTGAGGAGGCCATGAAGCTAATTAGCGTTGTGACCCCATGCTACAACGAGGAGGAAAATGTCGAGGAGCTCTGCCGGCGGGTGAAGCAGGTCTTCGCCGGGCTGGAGGACTACGACTACGAGCATATCTTCATTGACAACGCCTCCACCGACCGCACGCTAGAGATTCTCAAGCACCTGGCCGCCGAGGATCGGCATATCAAGATCATCGTTAATACTCGCAACTTCGGCCATATTCGTTCCCCATATCATGCTTATCTTCAGGCGCATGGTGACGCGGTCATCGCCATGGCGGGCGATCTTCAGGACCCACCGGAAATGATTGTGGACCTCCTGCAACGCTGGGAGGCCGGCTACAAGATAGTAGTGGCCGTCAAGGCAGAGACGTACGAGGCCTGGCCGACACGCTGGGCCCGGCGCACGTACTACCGCCTGGTCAGCCGTCTTTCCGAAGTGGAACTGGTTCAACACTTCACCGGATTTGGCCTCTATGATTGGGTGGTCATCCAGAAGCTACGTGAGATTGATGACCCCTACCCTTACTTCCGCGGACTCATCTGCGACCTGGGTTATGAACGGGCAGAAATAACCTATTCCCAGCCCCGCCGCGCACGAGGCCTGACCAAGAACAATTTCTATACCCTGTGGGATATGGCGATGCTGGGGATTACCAATCATTCCAAGGTGCCCCTGCGTTTAGCTATCTTCACCGGCTTCATAGTGGCGGGGCTGAGTCTACTGGTAGCGCTGGGCTATCTCCTCTACAAAATTCTCAACTGGGACAGCTTCCAGGTGGGGATGGCGCCGTTGGTGATCGGCATCTACTTTCTCGGTGCCGTACAGCTTATCTTTATCGGTATCCTGGGCGAGTATATTGGGAGTATTCATACCCAAGTCCTCAAACGCCCACTGGTAATCGAGAAGGAGCGCATCAACTTCGACTAGCCAGGCCTCCAGGGGAACCTCGGTCTGGAGGAGCGTCGCCAGGTGAGTATTGCGCAGGTAAGGACCGCCGCCGCAGTCAGACATCCCAGGAAGAAGCCTACCGCGAAGCTCGCCGGGTAGTAGAACATGCTCACCCACCGCGCTGGCTCTGGCCCCACCACCAGCCCGGTGATCGCGTAATTTGCCGGATGCAGTGACAATTCCTGCTGCCCCTCAGCCCGGGCGTGCCAGCCCGGCCAGTACCCCATACTGACCACGGTTAGCCCCCGCCAGGGCTGCTCTCCCACAATCCGGAAGCTGTTGATCCCGTAGTCGGCGATGGACAACGGCGCCGGCTCCTGCCGCACCCCGGACACGGGCGTCTCGACCAGAGCCTCCTCGTGAGGGCGAAAGGCCGGGCTCGCGACCTCCGCCAGCACCTGCTCAGCATCGGCCACCTGTCGCACCTGGCGTGGCACATAGGCCCGCGGCAGCACCTGGCGATTCCGGTACAAGTAGACCTCGTAGTCGCCAGGCAACGGCACATACTTCTCGGTCGACGCTAAGGGAGAACGGCTGAACACATCACGCACGTTGAGGAAGTCCACGGCCGGCAAGCGCCAGTCGGGTTGGAGATGCCCTATCGCCTGTCTGCCGATGGCCTCCAGCAACCTCTCGGTGCGTTCTGGAACCAGTGGAAAGTACCCCTGAATGTCCTCCAGTCCCAGGTTCATGGCATGGTTGGGCGGCAGACGGCGTTTCCAGTGGTCCCCGACACTGAGAAACCGGTGTGGCTGCTCCCCGGCGCGGAGGACCGGAATGATCGCGGTCTGTATGTGCAAGTACTTGGGGTCAGAAGTGAGCGCAAAGGCGTGTAGGAAGAGGTACCCCTCCACGGCAACCACCAACATCAACCCCACCACGGCCGGACGACGGAAACGCCCCAGACAAAGCATCCCCAGAGCTAGACTCAGAGCGACAACCAGGCAGCACTTGAACACCTGGCGGTCCGCGTAGGAGATCAGTTCCTGCGCCATCGCCCAGAAGCGGGTCGTGGGCAGAATCGCGCGCACCGCGAACATGGCCAGCAGCCCGACGGCCATCAGTCCAAGCCCACTGCCCAGTAGCGCAACTCTGCGCCGCCGTGTGGCCGCGCCAGCGGAAGCCGTAAGCAAGGCGTCCAGACCCAGCCCCGCCAGCAACGGCACAGCCGTGGCCGGGATCACCAGCGAGCGAGTGATGGCGTTGAGCTTGGAAAAACCCGGTACGGTGAAGTACAGCAGGGCGTTGGCTCCCCGGTTGAGGGCCAGTAGAGAACCTAACACCGCAACCCCGATCCAAAACCAGGTCTCTGTCCGGGGCCGCAGGACCAGTGCTGCCAAGGCTAATAGCCATACGGCCCCGCTCAGCCCCCAGGTGATCTCAATAAAGGCCCGCTGCTGGACCGCGAGATATTCGCCCCAGAGCGGGGCTTCTATCGGGTGCCCGAACAAGTGGGGAAAGAAGCCGGAGAGTAAGCCGACCGGCGGCAGGCCGTAGCACAGCTGCTCCTCGTAGGTATTGAACCGCAGCGAAGAGCCTCCCAGTTCGAAGGTCGGAAGCAGCTGCCCCGCGGCCAGACCCGCGCCCAGGAGGACCATGGTCGCCAGCGCCAGCAGGGGCCAGCCCGCGCTCGACCAGCGCCCGCGTCGAAAGGCCCTCACCACGCGCCCCAGACCGTACAACCCGATCACCAACATCAGGTATATGGACATTTGCGCGAAACCGCTGAGGAAATGCAGCCCCACGGCTACCGCACCCGCCAGCGCCCAGGGCACGCTGCGACCTCGAACCGCGCGCTCATAGCAGAGCAGAATCACTGGCAGCCACAGAAACGCGGCCCGCACGGCCGGCCAATGCAACCAGGCCACGAAGAAACCGTTGGTCATGAAGCCCAGGGCGCCAAAGAGCGCTGCTGGTCGTTGGCAGCCCAGCGTACGCAGGAAGGCGAACGCAGCCGCGCCGGCCAGGAACAGAAAGAGCACCGCTGACCAGCTCAGCACCCGCTCGGCGTTGGGGAAGAGATGCAGCCACACCTCCGGATACAAGGCCCCCGAGAGCGCCAGAAAGGGGGAACCGAAATACTGACGGGGATTCCACAGGGGCAAGACGTCTTCCCGGAGTTGCTCGCCAATAAAGTCGTAGGCCGGGAGGATTTGATTCACCGGATCCAGCAGCGGGTACCCCTTGGCATGCGACAGCTCGGGGAATTCGCCCAGATGATGGTGCCAGGGATCGTAGGATAGCATGACCTGGGCGGTCAGAAGCACCTGACCACCCAGAGTGACGGGCCACAGCAGGAGGAGGGCGAAGATTGCGAGCGCCAGGAGACAAGCGATGTCCCGAGCTCGCGAGGAGCCCAGGAGCCGAGTCACTCGGCCTCACCCACAAACTGACCCCGAAGTCTCCGCAACCCCAGGCCCACTAGAGCGCCGGCCGCCAGAAAGCACAGAAAGATAAACGCCAGCCGCGAGGGATGATGCAGACCCACATAGATACTGCCGGGCTGGGGATAAGTTGCCCACAGGAAGAAACGCCAGCCCAGCCAGGCCAGCGGACCCAGGACCCCATAGCCCAGCGCCAGGCTTGCGGCCCGCCGGTTGTCTCGTCTCACCAGTAAGAACACCGCCGCGCACACTCCCAGCGCTGCTCCAGCCCAGGCCACTACGACCATCGCACGGCTAAAGGCCTCCAAGGTGACCAGCTCATGCATGTTAGGACTCCCGGTAGTCCTCGGCGGTGAACACCTCGTCCACAGGCACCGGCGTCGGCTTCCCGTAGATGCGGTCCACAACGTACTTGTCTATGAAACCCCGGTCTTCGGCGATCAGACAGGTGTCCACGTATTCCCCGAAGTACTTGATGCGCAGGCCGCGCTCAACGATCTCCTTGAGCGGCTCCTCGAAGAAATTGCCTAGCGAGACGTGAATGTAGGGGCACGGCATGACGTCACCGTACTTGGTGATGGAGATCATCCGCTTGACCGCAATGCAGCCCAGATCCAATCCATATCCCGGCGTCAGGTGGGTGAAGACATTGTACTTCTTCTCCAGCTCGCGCATGTAGTCCATATCCTCGCGGGTCACCAGCGACTCAAAGTGCCCCTCCCACGCCCCCACCGGTTTGGCATAGGTTACAAAGACACCCACGCCCTTGGACTTGGCGAACTCCAGGAACTCGAGGAACTCCTCTGACCGTACGCGCTGCCTGGTGACCACTGTCGCAATGATTGTGTTGAGTTCGGCCGCGAGGGAGGCGTCCAAAGCGCGCAGGACGCGTTCGTGGGAGCCCGGGGCCCTGCGGAAGGCGTCGTGCTCTCTGGGATCGAGGCTATCCAGGCTGAGCTGAATCTTGTCTAGACCCACACTTTTGAGATGCCTGGCGCGTTTCTCATCCAGCAGCCAACCATTGGTGTCCGCGACGAGGTAGAACTTCTCAGGGTCCAACGCGGCGATAAGCTCGTCCAGGTCAGGAAATACCAGCGGTTCGCCACCGGTGATGACCACCTGGGCCAGTCCCATCTCATCCGCCTGTCGCGATAGCTCGCGCGCATCCAGGATGGTGAAATGCCGCTTGCGCTTGTTCCTCTGTAATTGAGTTGTACAGCAATGCTCACACCGGAAGTTGCAGCGGTAATCATACTGGAACTGGATGATGGCAATGCTCTCCCCGCGCTGCACCTTCTCCGGGTAGCGCATGATCTTCTCGTAGACGTAGGGTTTCTCCACCTGCAGTCGACTACGCTTGTCTTGCTCGGCCGCGTTTAGATCGCTCTCGGACTGCACTTCGGGCATGCTGAGATCCTCCTGCTCAAGACCCGCCACCCAGGACTAGCGCCCTGGTGCTGCATCTCACATACTACTGCAAACCTCCTGCTCGAAACAAGAGCCCGTACGCCCGGATCTCAGCCGCTCTCGGGTGGTCCCCCCGAGGCATGCTTCTCGCACGCCCCGGCCCAGACATGGTATACTCACGTCATGCGTCCGCTGCCCGCTGAAGACTTGGACCAGGTCCTCTCCGCCTCCAGCGATCTCTGGGGAGAGCTGCGCGGGGCGCAACTGTTCTTGACCGGGGGCACCAGCTTCCTGGGGCGTTGGCTAGTTGAGAGCTTTCTGTACGCGAACGCTCGCCGGGGCCTCGGCGCCCGCCTGGTCATGCTCACGCGCCACCCGACGGCCTTCGCGGGCCAGGCCCCCCACCTGGTGAACGATCCGGCCCTCACCTTGCTGGGCAGCGATCTGGAGAACTTCCCCTTCCCGGAGCCGTGCAGCCATATCCTTCATGCCGGCCGCGTGGAGGATGCCGATCCCCTGCGCTATCTCAACCGTAACCTGGCGGGTACTGAGCGGGTGCTGGAATTTGCGCGCCTCTCGGGTGCCCAGAGATTTGTATATACGAGTTCCGGCTCCTTCTACGGTCCCCGTCCGCCTGAGATCTCGCATATCCCGGAGGATTTTTCCGGGGCGCCGGACCCACTGGGACCAGACGCAGCCAAGGGCATGATGAAGCGGGCCTGCGAGTTCGTCTCCGCCCAGTTCGCCCGTCGGTACGGACTACGTCTTTGTATTGCCCGCTGCTTCACTTTCCTCGGCCCCCACCTGCCGCTGAACATACAGCTTGCCGCCGGCAACTTTATTCGCGATGCACTGGCCGGCGGCCCTATCCGGGTCGAGGGCGATGGTACCCCGTACCGTTCTTACCTTTACGCTGCGGACCTGGCGATTTGGCTCTGGACCCTTTTGCTCCGGGGGACGCCCGGGCGCGCTTACAACGTAGGCTCCGAGCAGTCGGTAACCATCGCCGAACTCGCCCACCGCGTGGCAGCTCACTGGGACCCGCCGCTTGAGGTCACTATCGCTCGTGCCCCACAGCCTGGGAAGCCGCCTGAAAGCTATGTGCCTGCCACGGCGCGGGCCCGCCAGGAGCTCGGTCTCCGCGAGACCGTGCCTTTGGATGAGGCCCTCGCGCGAACCCTCCGCTGGTACCAGGGGCAATCCGTAGCAGACTCCAGGGAGGCCGACTAGTGGACCACTGCCGCGTATGTGGGATGGAGCTCTTCTCAGAACCGTTGCTGGAGTGGCCCAACATGCCCCGGGCGGCACAATATCTGCCCGAGGCCCAGGCGCTGGCTACCGAGACCGGGGTAGACCTGGTGGTCCGCCAGTGCTCGGGCTGCGGCCTCGTCCAATTGTGGGGGGAGCCAGTACCGTATTACCGTGACGTAATCCGCGCCGCTGGGATTTCCAGCGAAATGCGGGCCTTCCGGGCCCAACAATTTACTGACTTTCTCGAGCAGTACTCACTGCGTGGCCAGCGCGTCCTGGAGGTGGGATGCGGTCGGGGAGAATATTTAACGATTATGCAGGAAGTCGGCGCCAAGGCTTACGGTCTGGAACATCTCCCCGAGTCCGTAGTTGCCTGTCGCCAGCAGGGCCTCGCGGTCCAGGAGGGCTTCATGGAGGGTGCCGACACTCGTCTTCCCGAGGCGCCTTTTGAGGCTTTCTTCACCCTCAACTTCCTCGAGCACCAACCGGCGCCGAAGGACTTCCTGCGCGGTATTTGGCACAACCTCGTACCCCAGGGGATGGGCTTGGTCGAGGTCCCCAATTTCGACATGATGCTGCGCCAGCGACTCTTTTCGGAGTTTACCACTGACCATTTGCTGTATTTCACCGCTGAGACCCTCGCCACCACTCTGGAAGTATCCGGTTTTGAAGTGTTGGACTCCCGTGTGGTTTGGCATGACTACATACTCTCGGCCATTGTCAGGAAACGCAGTGAATTGGATGCCTCGGAGTTTGCGCGCTATCCGGAGAAGCTGAAAGCGCAGCTCAATGCGTACCTGGCCGGATTCGCGCCCGGGGAGGTGGCGGTCTGGGGAGCCGGACACCAGGCTTTTGCCGTCCTGGCCTTAGCCGAGCTGGGAGGAAAAATCCGCTACGTCGTGGATTCCGCGCCTTTCAAGCAGAACCGCTTCACCCCGGCCACGCATCTCCCCATCGTCCCGCCCCAGACCCTGGAGACCGATCCGGTGGCGGCGGTGATCGTGATGGCCGCCGGATATTCCGACGAGGTGGCGGCCACTCTTCGCGACCGCTACCCGAAAGTGCAGGTGGCCCTCCTGCGTGACTATGGCCTGCAGACACTCCCCGCAAATGCCTAGCGCCGGTCCGGGCTCTCTTTGCTAATGCGCTCACCACCTCCAGCAGTTGGGTAACCCGCCTTGACAGCACGCTCGCGTTGATGTACTACACGCGCTAGTAATAGCGGGGCGCATGTGGCCCTCGCAATACAGGATAGCGAAAGGCAGGCTGAGGGAAGAGGAGAAACTTCTTGAGCGTGCTGTTAGTGTCGCTGCTTCTGTTGGTGGTCCTGGTTCTGGTCCTGCAGACTGGTCCTCAGGCGCAGGGGAACGGTCAGGTGGGGAGATATCAGGGGGTCGCGCTCATGATGCCCGAAGACGACTGGCCGACCGTGTTGCTTGTTGATACCACCAACGGCAAAATCTGGAAGAACTACGCGGGTGCAGATCAGTGGGAAGCCTGGGCGCCCCCGGCGCCTTAAGGTCCAGCTATCAGAGTCCCAGGTACTCCCTATACCAGGGCACGGTGCGCTCGAGCCCCTGCTCAAAGTTCCACTGCGGCTGCCAGCCCAGGACCTCGTGGGCCTTCGTCGAATCCAGGTACTGGGCCTGGATTTCCGCTTCCACCTCGTCCAGTATCCGCACCTCGGCCTCCGGCGCCTCCAGGACCCCCTTGATCGCGCTCACTACTTCCAGCACCGTTAACGGCCCCCCCTGGCCGAAGTTGAAGGCCTCACCGCCGAGCCTCTTCTCCTGTACTTGCTCAGCCAGCAACAGATAGCCCAGCGCTCCGTTCTCTACAAACAGGTATTCTCGCTGCAGCGTGCCGTCACTGCGGACGAGCACCGGCGCCCCCAGCAGGATCGAGCGGATGGTGCCCGGGATCAACCGGTTAAAGTTGAGGTCGCCGGGGCCATAGAGATTGGCCAGCCGCGTCACCGTCACTGGCAGGCCGTAGGTCGCAGCATAGGCTCGCGCGATCAGGTCCGCGCAGCTCTTGGACACATCATAGGGATACCGCCCCTGCATCGGGAAGCTCTCCCGGTAGGGCAGCTCCTCCTGCTGACCGTAGGCCTTGTCACTGGAGGCCACCACTATCTCACCACACCCCCCGTAGGAACGGCAAGCCTCCAGCAGCCGGTAGGTGCCCCCGATGTTCACGTCCATGGTCTCGACGGGATTCGCCAGCGCGTGGCCCACAATGGTCTGCGCCGCGAGATGAAAGACTGACTGCACCTCATACTCCACCAGTACCCGCTGCAACAGCGCCTGATCGGTGACCGAGCCATTAACCACCGTCACCTGGTCAATCAGACCAGTGCTCACCAATAGGCTGCGGGGCAGACGGTCGCGTACCAGGGCGATCACCTCCGCCCCCAGGCGGTGCAGCAAGGCCGTCAGGTGCGATCCCAGTAGGCCGCTGGAGCCGGTCACCAGCACCCGCCGCCGCTGCCAGAAGGCCGGGTCGGGCTCTCTCATGACTTCTTCCTCCCTTGCCGCCAGACCGCCCAGGGAGCGTCCTCCCGCCACAGCGCGTTGAGGTGATCTCGCTCGGTGGGTGTGTCCATGCAGTGCCAGAAGCCGTCGTGCAGGTAACAGCCCAGCTCCCCCGCCTCGGCCAGACGGCTCAAAGGCGCCGCCTCGAAGAACTCATCCCCGTGAATGTAGTCCAGCGCCCGCCGGTCCAGGACAAAGAATCCTCCGTTGATGCGCATGGCGCTGCGTAGCGGTTTTTCGGAGAAACCACGCACCCGATCCCCCTCAATATCCATCTCGCCGAAGCGAGAAGCAGCCGGCACCGCGGTCACGGTGGCCAGGCGCCCGCTCCGCCGGTGGAACTCCATGAGCGCGTCCAGATCCACATCGCAGACCCCATCACCATACGTCATGAGGAACTCCGGGGTGTCGAGGTAATCCCGGATGGCCAGGAGCCGCCCCCCGGTGGTGGTATGGGTCCCGGTCTCCGCCAGAACGACCTCCCAGTCCTCCTCACAAGCCGCCAGGTGCTCAATCTGCGTCTCCTCTCCCAGCTTGACAATGAAGTCCTGGCTGTAGGCGTGGTAGTGCAGGAAGTAGTCCCGAATGATATCGCCCTTGTACCCCAGGGTCAGGACAAAGCGCTTGTAGCCGAAATGCGAGTAGATCTTCATGATGTGCCAGAGCACCGGACGGTCACCGATGGGGATCATCGGCTTGGGCCGCAGGTCCGTGTCCGTCTCCATGCGGTAGCCCCGGCCTCCACACAGGATCACCACGCGCTCCGGCTTCGGCTTTACCTCGGTCATACTCTCAGTTCCCTTCTCTCCCGGCCGCTGAGTACCGGAGCTCAGAGTAAGCCTCTCCGTACCACTCTTGCCCTGCCCGCGCGGTCAACCAGATAGGTCGCGCCCCGGTTCGTGGCTTCCAGCTTCACCGCCACGCCGGGGAACGGTATCAGGTCCAGCGTCCTGGTCTCCGGCCCGAAGGTGAAGACGCGCACCAGAACCCGGTCCGGCAGTGCGAGTCCCGACCAGACTATTCCGTAGGTCCGCATCGCCGGCAAGTCAAAGTTCATCGGCTGCCCTTGCTCCAGAAACTCCCGGAACATCAGCATCTCATCCATCACGCTGCGTGCATCCTCCACCGACTCAAGTGATTCCTGCGGTGTGACTCGCGAGCCGGGAAAGCCCAGGTTGAATAGGTATAGCCCGTCCGTGCCGCGCAAGAACGCATGTCGCAGCATCTCCCGGTAGACTCCAGCGCTCATGCCCAGGTCATAGCGCGATTCCTCCGAGGTGGGCAGATATCGGCACACATAAGGAATCCCCAGCTTGGTGCCTTTGTTGGCCATACTGGTGCTGATCGTGCTTAGCAGCGTCGTGAAATATATGTTATCCGCCTCTGCCTGGGTGACTGGCCAGTCCATGTTGTAATAACGCCCCAGGTGCCTGCCCCCGGCGTAGACGCTAGGCATCACTGCGCTCAAGTGTCCAATCGTGCAGGGTGGCGAGACAGCTCCCACCGAACCTACAAAAGGATAGGCCTCGCTGGAAGCAGCTGAGCCATAGTTCGATACCAGGGCTTGTGGAAAAAACTCATGCACCGGATCGGCGATAGCCTCCTGCAGGATTCTGGCTCTCAACTCTCCCACGTAGCTGGCGAAGCTGTGCCAGCTATCCAGCGCTCCCGGGGGGTAGTGTTTAGCACATTCCGCCTGCTTCTGGGACTCATAGATAAAATTCCAGGCATAGGGCAAGCCTTCGTAGTCCGTCCACACCGCATCTACGGTGATACCCGCATTTTTGAACCGCTGCATCCACTCGCGGTAGAAGGCTACCGACTGGCTGACGTCATATACGGGCAGGCAGGGCCAATCCCGGGTACCCTTCCAGGTCACCTGGCCTGTCTCGTCCCACGGCCAGGGCCCGGTGAACTTGGGAGATTCGGCGTACAGAGCTTTCTCGCCGTCAACGATCCCAAACGCAGCCAGGACGTACACCGGCTGCCCTGCCTCCTGGAGTGTCTGAGCCATAGCTAGGGCCCCTGCCGGATCCCAGTTCCAGCCCATTACCACGGTGGGTACAATCCCCCGCTCTGCCAGTGTCTCAATAGCCTTCCGCAGGCTACCGTCCCCTTGCATCTCCAAGAGCTTCTCATCCGCCGGCAGCGGCAAGTTCCAACACATCAACGGGATGCGTCCCTCCATGCTGTGTCGCATGGGCTGAACAATCTGGGACAGTGAGTCCATACTCCACGTGACGTCCTCAGCCAGCAGCGGATTGAGCGCCGACAGCCCTACTGTCAGACAGAGCACCATCAGTGACTGCTGTCGCAACACCATACACGCCTCCCGTATTGTGGACCTACCGTACTGATTGCAGGATTTCACTTTTCGACGCCGCTAGACCTTCTGGCAAATTCCTCACTTGACCGGCGACATCCAGGCAGCATCGTACGCCTGGCGATCCGCAGTCTTTGTGTGGCCATCCGCGTAGAGGATATTCCACCGCTTATCACCTGGCAGTATCCCCCCGTGCCAGCCCCATGAATCAAACACTACATTCACGGTGGTGGGGTCGGGCATCTGTGCAGCCGTAGCCCCGGAGAAGGCCAGTTCGGTCCGGTAGTGGTAGCTGCTCCCGAAGGCCTGGAAGGCAGTTGGACGACCCTTCAGCGGTAATCCCACGTCTTCCAGGATGTCGTACCCTGAGTCCGAGGGACAGTGCCAGACCTCACTGTTTTTCACATAGGGGTCCAGGATCCGGTGGTAATAGGCCATACTGGGGATAAGGGCCTGCCACTCGGGGAAAAGCTCCCAGATTTCCGGGCAATTGCGATCAGCGGAATCCACGCCATAGGGGTAGCGCTCGTCATAGTCGCTGGTGTACAACTCGATAGCCAGGCCGATCTGACGCAGGTTGGAGAGACACTGCGTGGAGTAGGCCTTGCCGCGGGCCGCCGAGAAGACCGGAAACAGCAGGGCAGCCAGGACCGCGATGATGGCAATCACCACCAACAACTCAATCAAGGTGAAGCCTCCCCCGGCGTCACGGCCACACCCACTCGCCATCCGCTTACCTCCTTCCGGCCTCTGACTTGCCTCCCACCTGCTTTGCGGGCCCGCCTCCCCGACCGAGGGGCAGGATAGGCCTATTTCATTTCCTCCAACGCCCGTCGTACCAGCTCTTCCTCCTCCACTAACTCGCCCAGGTCCAGCTCTAACTGCCCGTTGCGAATCACCGGCGCATAGTGCCGCCGGTGCACCGGGCACGGTCCGTACTGCTGGAGGGCCTCACAATGCTCCCGCGTGCCGTAGCCCTTGTGGTTCTCAAAGCCATATTGCGGGTACAGCAGCGCCAGCCGGCACATCAACCGGTCGCGGTAGACCTTGGCGACCACCGAAGCCGCAGATATGGGGGGGCAGAGGCGATCGCCGTGCACGACGGCAGTGGTGGGAACACCGAAATCCGGGGGCAGGTGCCCGTCCATGAGTAGATGCTGAGGGGGGGGATGGAGCCGATCCACTGCCCGCTGCATGGCCAGACGCGAAGCGTGGAAGACGTTATGGCGGTCTATCTCCTGCACGAAGGCCAAGCCCACGGCGCAAGGCACCCGACGCTTGAGCAGATCCGCGTAGACCGCCTCGCGCTTCTCGGGGCTCAGCAGTTTGGAGTCTTTCAGGCCCCGGACCCGAGCCTGCAGGGGGAGCAACACTGCCGCCGCCACCACCGGGCCGGCCAGGGCACCCACTCCGACCTCATCCAGCCCCGCAACCAGCCGGCAACCAAGCTCCTCCAGGCGCCGCTTCTCCTGCGCCCAGGAGAACTTGGACCGCGCCGCGCGCTTACGGGCTGGCTTCCTCGCTGGGCTGGTCCCCGATCCTCGCACACTCTCGCACCTCTGATCGCGGAGGTATCCCTCCCGCTAGCTGACTGCGGTTGGCTCCCTTGCACCTACCTCAGCAGTCGCACCCGATGGGGAGGCCAGAAAATGCAGAAGGCTTTCCCCAGCAGGTTCTGGCGCGGCAGTGGCCCCCAGATATGGCTGTCGTTCGAGAAGTTGCGATTGTCCCCCATCACAAAGACTGTCCCATTGGGTACTGTGTAGTGATCCACGTACTCGGGGAACTCGTATAGCATCGGCTGGTCAACATAAGGCTCGTCCACTGGCTGACCGTTGCGATGGAGTTTGCCGTTCCGAATTGCCAGGCGGTCGCCTTCCAGTCCCACAACGCGCTTGATGAAGTCCTTCTGTTCGGCATCCGCGGAGGGGGGGGACACGAACACAACGATATCGCCGACCTGAGGTTGGCGGAAGAAGTAGATGAACTTGTTAACCAGAATGCGGTCATTGATCTGCAGGGCCTGCTCCATGGACCTGGAGGGGATATAGAAGGCCTGCACGACAAACGGCCGCAAGATCAGGAAGACCAGAATCACGGCGACCAGCAGTGAGTCGGTGATCTCCAGAACCGAGGCCCGGTAAGAGCGCAGTCGGGGCACTCTGGGGACTACCACCCTGATAAGCAATAAGCCCCAGATCAGTGCCACCACGTACCAGGTATTATCGAAAGCCAGGAATTTCAACTACTTGCTGCTCTCCTCGGATGCCTCCCCCGACTGCGCGGGAGCTGTCTCGACGATTTCCGTCTTCTCTTCCTCGCCCTCCGCTTCGGCCTCCGCTTCCAGTTCGGTCACTGCCGCCGGCGCCTCAATCTCAGCCACCGCCGCAGGTTCCGCCGCCGGGGCAGTCTCCTCCACAGTCTCCTGCTCGACTACCGGCTCCGCCTCAGGAGCGGCCTCTGCCGGGGGCTCTTCTGGCGCGGGCGCTGGCAGGGGCACGGCGATCTTTTCGTCGGAGGCAGGCTTCTGCGCCTCGAGTTCCGCGGGCTCCTCAACTGGGGCCGCTGCGGCCGTCTTCTGGCCCCGTGGCGTGGCCCAGCGCGAGCGCTCCCTGACCTTGGCCGCCTTGCCGACGCGACCGCGCAGGTAGTGCAGCTTGGCCCGCCGCACGTCGCCCTTGCGGGTGACCTCGATCTTCTCGAGGTTCGGCCCATGAACCGGGAAAATGCGCTCGACGCCAATCCCGTAGGTCACGCGCCGCACGGTGAGCATGTCATTCAGCCCCCGCCCATGCCGCCCAATGACCACGCCCTCAAACACCTGGATGCGCGTGCGCCGGTCCTTCCCTTCACCCTCAGTGATCCGCAGATGCACGCGAACCGTGTCTCCGATCTCAATCTCCGGCAGGTCCTGCCGCATCTGTTCGGCTTCTATCTGCTCGATAACGCGATTCATGGTTACACTTCCCCCTCAAGGCTTGCCCGGGTCTAGCAGGTCTATCTCCTGCTCCTCCTGGGCTAGCTCCTGTAAGAGCTCCTCGTCTTCCTTATTCAGCGTCGCCTTCCCTAACAAGTCTGGGCGGCGGTCCCGCGTCCGTCGCAGGGCCTCCTTACGACGCCAGCGCCGTATCTCTCCGTGATTTCCGCTCAGCAATATCTCTGGCACTTGCCGGCCTCGGAACTCCGCAGGCCGCGTGTAGTGTGGGTACTCCAGCAGCCCGGAACCAAACGAATCCTGCGCCGGAGCCTGCTCATCGCCCAGCGCCCCCGGCAGCAGCCGGCAGACCGCGTCCACCACCACCAGCGCTGCTGGCTCGCCACCAGTCAGCACGTAGTCCCCGATGGACAGCTCCGTATCTACCAGCGCCTCCCGCACGCGCTCATCCACGCCCTCGTAGTGTCCACAGACCAAGATCACCCGGGGTAGCTTAGCCAACTCCTCAGCCTGGGCCTGGTCAAAGGTACGGCCCTGTGGCGTCAGCAGCACCACTGAACCCCGCGGCTCCTCATGATTCAGATCCTCCACCGCAGCGAATAGCGGCTCCGGTTTGAGCACCATCCCCCCGCCACCGCCATACGGGTAGTCGTCTACCACGTGGTGACGATCCGTCGTCCAATCTCGCAGATTATGTACGCAAACCTCCAGGATTCCGGCAGCTCGAGCGCGCCCCAGAATACTGCACTCCAGAGGCGAGGCAAACATCTCCGGGAAGATGGTGATCACATCAATCCGCATATTACCGTTAGGCGAACGCTGTCTGCGACCACGCCAGATCTCCACCTGAGCCGGCCCCTGAATACCGCGCACCCTCCACCGGGGCCATGCTTTGCCACCGTTTGCCCTCTCCGAGCCTCTACTACTCCGTATCGGTCGGGGCGGTCCTATTTCTCCATGCCCTCCATCCACCTCACCACCATGCGCTTGCCATTCAGGTCTACTAGGCGGATCACCTGGGACACCGCCGGAATGAGCGCCTCCCTTGTCTCATACACATCGTTGGCCCCGGTACGGATGATCCCCGTGATCGGCCCCAAACCGCGCCCCTCCTCGGTTACCACCTCTAAACCCAGGATCTCGAACTCATAGTACTGCCCCTTGGGCAGCGGCACCAGGTCGCTGCGTCGCAGAAGCAACTCTGCTCCCCGCAACGCCTGCGCCTGCTCGCGCCTGTCTACCCCCTCGATTCGCAGTAGCACCTGGCCCTTTGCTGTATGCTGCCGCGCACCACTCACCCGTACCATGCGGCCCTCGGCCTTGGACGGCACCAGGTAGACTTGCTCCAGGGTGGCAAAGCGCTCAGGGAAGTCCGTCTCCGGGTTTATTCGCACCTCGCCATGCACACCGTGAGCGCCGGCCACCACACCTACTAGCACATCCCAGGCTTCAGGTTGTTCGTTATTGGCCACTCAACCCGCCTGAAAGGTCAGCAATGATCGGGGAGGCAGAGGACTGCGCCGCTGGCATCTGCGTGGGAAGGGTGGCAAGCTCCATCGGCGCACTCTGCCGGATGGCCACCACCACATCGTCCTTGACCACGATCTCCACGCCAGCCAAGACCTCGGCGAGATTGTCGCCCTCCTTGACCTCGGCGTAACTCTCCAGGGTCCCGCGGACAATCTCCTCGCCATCTTGCAGAGCGGCCACCTGGGCCTTACGCTCCGTCAGCGCATCCTTGAGGTCGGTATGCTTCTGCTTTTCGGCCTCGATTTGCTTGCGCACCGTAATGGCCTGTTGGAGGTTGGTGCGCTGCAGTTCTGTCAGATAAGGCTTGGTCTGAAAGTCAATCTGCTGGACGCGCTGTTCCACCTCCTCGATCGCCTGGTCAATTTCCTGAGTGATCTCCTGGCGCAATTGCGGAGTGACCACGGCGCGCAGGATTACGTTGCGTTTGATAGTTACTTCCATGAGATGACAGCCTCCTTGGGCTGATAGACCGGCCGCAACCGGTGATTGACGACGCGCAGTCTAGGACGCGATCTCTACTGAAGCCTTCTCTCCGCGCTTGCGGGCTGCGGCCTCCACAACTGAGCGCAGTGCATTCGCGGTCCGGCCATGTCTCCCGATAACCTTGCCCAGCTCATCCGGGGCCACGTCTACTTCGTAGACCTTGCCATAGCTGGCGCTCACCGCTCTAACCCTCACCTGGTCCGGTTTGTCCACCAGCAGGCACACCAAGTACTGTACAAGCTGTTCCATGGTGGCCCTCCTTAGGCTGTATCTTCCGCCGGCGCCGCCTTGACATTCGGCGCCAGGATGCCCGCCTTGCGCAGCAGCGAGGTCACCGTCTCACTCGGCTGCGCCCCGACGCCCAGCCAATAGCGCGCACGCTCCTCATCAATGGTGGTCGTCGGGGGATCGGTCAGCGGGTTATGGTGCCCGATCTCCTCAATCGCGCGGCCATCACGCGGTGCTCGCTCATCCACCACAATCACGCGGTATTGCGGCTGCTTCTTGGCTCCGCAGCGCTTCAGTCTGATCTTAGTAGCCAAACCTCTCTACTCCTTTCGGTGATACCGACCCCTGGCTAGTCCATACCCTCGCCAGGTTCATCGTGTCTCCTGATCTCACAGCCCTGGGAGCCGTCCTGCCGGGAGTGCAGTGTTGCCTATCTCCCCACCCAAGCTTCCTGCTGGCCAATCCTGGGCGGTGCCTTACCTTCGCCCCAGTCTCATGCCCCCCAGGTTCACGGATTTGCCTTTGCCCACCGCGCCCATGAGTTGCGAAAGCTGCCGGAACTCCTTGAGCACAATATTCACATCTTGCACTTCCAGTCCTGCGCCGCGTGCAACTCGCCGCTTGCGGCTGGCGTTCAGCAGGTCTGGATTGTGCCGCTCCTCCGGCGTCATCGAGTTGATGACTGCCTCCACGCGATCGAGCTCCTTTTCCTCCAGCGTCACGTCTCCCATCCCCGCCATGCCCCCCATGCCAGGAATCATGGACAGAAGCTGGTCCATGGGCCCCATCCCTCGCACTCGCTGCAGTTGCTCACGGAAGTCCTCCAGATTGAAGCGCTGCTTGAGCAACTTCTCCTGGAGCGTCGCCGCCTCCTCAGCGTTGATGGTTTGCTGCGCCTTCTCCACCAGCGTCAGCACATCGCCCATGCCCAGGATGCGCTGGGCCATGCGATCGGGATGGAAGACGTCCAGTCCGTCCATCCGCTCGCTGATCCCGACGTACATGATCGGTACGCCAGTGATGGCTCGGGCCGACAGCGCTGCGCCCCCTCGCGCGTCGCTGTCCAGCTTGGTCAGGACCAGCCCCTCCAGGTGCAAACGCCGCCCGAACTCCCGCGCCACGTTCACGGCGTCCTGGCCAGTCATCGAATCAATGACCAGCAGAGTCTGTGCCTCAGGGAAAGCCTGCTCAAGCCCCTCTATCTCCGCCATCATCTCCTCGTCGAGATGCAGGCGGCCAGCTGTGTCAATGATCACCACATCGCGCCCCGTGCTCTTGGCCTGCGCCACGGCCGCGCGCGCTATGTCCACCGGCTTCTGCTGGTTGCCCAGCGAGAAGACCGGAACCCCGACTTGTCCTCCTACTTGCTGCAGTTGCTCGATGGCCGCTGGCCGGTAGACATCCGTCGCAGCCAGGAGCGGCGTGTGCCCTTCCTGGGCCAAGCGCGCGGCCAGCTTGCCCGCACTTGTCGTCTTGCCGCTGCCCTGCAGACCAGCCAGCAAAATCACCGTAGGAGGCTGCGCCGCAAGCTTTAGCCGTGCCGTCTCCGACCCCAGCAGTCGCACCAGTTCCTCGTCAACGATCTTGACGATCTGCTGGGTCGGGTTCAGGCCCTTGAGTATCTCCTCACCCAGCGCTTCATTCTGGACGTGGTTGACGAAATCCTTGACCACGTCATAGGCCACATCAGCCTCTAACAGCGCGACGCGGACCTCTTTGAGACCATCGCGGACCTCCCGCGGTCCCAGCTTGCCCCGACTGCTCAGGTGTCGAAAGGCCGTTTGCAGCTTTTCCGTCAAGGCCTCAAACATGATTTCGCATACTATCCAGCGGACGTCAACCCAGGCGCCGGCATGCCTGGCCGCCAATCCGCCGCCTCTCCCACGCCGGCTCCAAGCCCTCCCGCGGGGAGGACGCAGTATAGACTATGGCAAGGTGCTTGTCAATTGTCCCCTCGGTAAATTCGGGAGCTAGTAACATACATAGCTGACAGTGGGAGGAGGCGAGGAGGCAGAGAGTGGGCGAGTACCGTTGGGAAGGGCCGAGGTCCCCCTGCCCCCGTGGGGGCAGCCCGCGCCGACTAGGTGGAAAGGACTTCGGCCTTAAAGTAGAGCATAGGTTTCTCTCTGGCTCAGCCGGCAAGCACAATTCAGAGAGGAGAACCTGTGCGCATGCAGTATATCGTCCCGCAGCTCGCTTATGCAAGACTGCGTCTGCTCCAAGAAGCCGAACAGCTCGGCAACGTCACCGAGTCCAGCCGCTGTGCGCCTTGACATTCCCTGGGCAGAATGCTAAACTGCGCTGAATGTAGATAGTCTGTGACGAGCCGAATCCGCGTCCTCCGAGGGCGAGGGGCCGTATGTGTCCATGCTGGTAGCCGAGCCCGGTAACGCGGTCATAATTGGCGCTCTTACTGCAGCAATAAGCCGAAGTAGAGATTTCAGGGAGGGAGTTCGCGCATGCGACGGCTCCGCTCGCTCAAAACCGGCGTCCACTTGTTCATAGTCCTGACCTTCTTGCTGAGTTGCGTCCTGCCACCTGCCGTTCTGGCTGCCCCCACGGTGAGCATCACCCGTCCGGAGGAGGGCGCCCTGGTGACCGGGGAGATGGTCATTGAGGTCAGCTATAAGGGGGAACCCGGTCTCCCCATCTGCTCAGTACAGCTCTTCGTGAACGGCAAGGTTGCTCAGCAGTGGTCCCTCCCCAAGCCCCAGGTCCAAGGCACACAGTCCCTCCGCTACAACTTCAGCCTGAACGCAGCGGAAAGCTATGTGATTTCGGCCCGCGCGGTGGATGCCCAGGGCGGTGCGGGTAATGCTACCGTCACGGTGCGCATGCAGAAGGCCGAGAGCAGCAGCCCGGACATAGTCCCTCCAGCAATCAACATCTTCTACCCGGCTCACGGGGCCAAGATACACGGAACGATACAGATCAAAGCCACTGCCACCGATAACGATGCGGTGGCCTCCGTGTTCTTCTACGTGGACGGCAAGTTCAAGTGCATGATCATGAATGCACCGCCCTACGTCACCGACCTCGACACCACCAAACTCTCGGATGGCCTGCATATCGTCTCCGCCAAGGCCTTGGACCGCTCGGATAACGAGGGGCGTTCGGCTGAGGTCGCCATTCTGGTTCAGAACAAGACCCTGACCACCGGCGAGAGGATGGGTGTGCCGGAGACGACCGCGATAGCGCCCTCCGTGACTCCACCCCAGGTGACGGCCCCCACACCCGCCGCGCCTGGCGTGACCCCGCCGGTAATTGCTCCCCCGCAGACGGCATACGTCTCGCCCGGCGTGTTGGCGCCGCTGGTCCAGCTCCAGACCGGTCACGTGGCCGCGGACGGCAGTGCGCTGGCCCTGGCGGCGGCGGCCCCGGCAGCTCCAGAGAGGGCACTGGGCGGCGACATGCGCACGGCCCTGCCCGGGAGACAAAGCGGGGCGGGTCTCGATCCGGCCTCCGCTACCAGCCCGCGAGAGCAGCGCGTTGCGTTAATGACACCGCCTTCGTGGCAGCCGCAGGCGCCCGTGGAGAAGAGCACCCGACCCAACCCCTCCGCGGACTGGCTCAACGGCCAAGCCCTGGCGGCCATACCGAACCAGTTGACCCCGGTGGAAGGGACCGCGCGGATCGCCCTGCCCGGCAATCACGCACCAGCGCCCCTGCTCGCCCCGGTGCCCACAGGCCTGAAGCCTGCGACTCCCCTGTTGCGACCGCTCTCCCCCGCTCCGCTAGAGTCAGACACCTTCTACGGGCCGCTGGGGATAGAACCTAGGCTGCCGGTGGCCCCGCCTCGAGACGGACGTCTGCCCGGAGCTCTGAGCATGACTCGCCCCACGCCAGTCCTGCCCTGGACTCCGATGGCGATAGATGCGCGTGCCGGTGCAGCTACCGTGAGCGAAGCCGAGCAGACCGGCCCCCGTGCCGCCTCCGCCGCACTCAAGACGGCAGGACCGCGAACCGCCTCCCCCACCGGGGAGCGTGTGGCTCTGCTTCCCGTGACGCCTTCCCGGACGCTGGTCGGACCCGTCCCGCAATCCAGCGCGGCGCCCCCTGTTTCTGGGGTAGAACTGGCGGAAGCTCAGGCCACAGCCTCGCTGACCCTGGCTGGCGGGCGCACTAGCGCCCCGCTGACCGTGGAGACCACCGCTGCCAGCACCCCCGCCCCACCAGCTCCCGTGGCCGCAGCTCGTCCTGAGACGGAACTCCATGTGACTTTCGACGGCGATTGGATGAACCTGCGCGGGCTTCCCGAGCTTCACGAGAGCCAGCCCGCTGCGCCCATGCGTATGATGTTCGAGTGGGTGGACGCCCTGGTGCTCTGGTCGGCCGAAGAGCAGTGCCTCAGCGCGGCTAATAGCAGCGTTGCAGTCTCGGTGACGGTGGGGGAGCGCGTGGCCCGCGTGAACAACCAGCTCGTGCAGTTGCCCTTCGCCCCTTACGTCAAGCAGGGCCATGTCATGGTCCCGCTGCAGTTCATCGCCGACGCGCTTAAGATGCAGCTTATCGCCAGCCCCGACTCAAGCCGCTTGGAGTTGCGCAGCGCACGCTAAGTGGATCAGCGGGAGCTGGCGGCATACAAGCAGCCCTGATGATTTCAGGGCTGTTTTGTGCTATTATGGGCTATCGTTTTGGCCCCTATGAGGGCCGGGCGAGACGCCCATCCTGCCGATTTACGGAGGGAGTGAGTGGTCCCATGGGGTCTCAGGAGCCCATGTTGTTCGGCACTCAGAAGATCAACGCAGCCGGCCATCTGGAGATCGGCGGCTGCGACACCGTGGCCTTGGCCCAGGAGTTCGGCACGCCGTTGTACGTGCTCGATGAAGAGCACATACGACAGCGCTGCCGCTGCTACCGGCAGGCCTTCCGCGATCGCTTGCCCGAGGTTGAGGTCGCCTATGCCGGCAAGGCCCTCCTGGTGAGTGCTCTCTGCCGGATCGTAGAGCAAGAAGGACTGGCGCTAGACGTCGCCTCTGCGGGGGAGTTGTATACTGCCTTGCAGACCAACTTCCCTCCGGCACGGATCAAACTGCACGGCAACTTCAAGTCCGACCAGGAGCTGCTCATGGCCCTGCGAGAGTCAGTGGGCCGTGTCGTCCTGGATAGCCTGACGGAGATCCAGCGGCTTTCCGCGCTGGCCCAGGCAGAGGGGCGGGAGGTCCCGGTCCTGATGCGAGTGGCGCCGGGCATCAAGACCCAGACCCATACCTTCATCCAGACCGGGCAACTGGACAGCAAGTTTGGACTGGGTCTGGCCACCAGCGCGGCGCGCGAGGGTGTGCGCCTGACCCTTGAGTCGCCGGGGCTGAAGCTGCGCGGCCTGCACTGCCACATCGGCTCCCAGCTCTTCGGGCTGGATGCCTTCCAGAAGACCGCCGAGTTGATGGTGGAGTTCATGTCGCAGATCCGCGACGAATGCGGTGTGGTGCTGGAGGAGCTGGACCTCGGTGGCGGCCTGGGTATCTCCTACACACCGGAGGACACTCCGCCAACCATCGCCGAGCTGGCTGACATCATCAGCAGTGGCCTGCGGGCGACGTGTGAGCAGTTCGATTACCCTCTCCCGCGCCTGATCCTGGAACCGGGGCGCTCCATCGTGGGCACCGCGGGTACCACGCTCTACCGCGTCGGGCCGGTGAAAGAGATTCCGGGTGTGCGCACCTACGTTGCGGTGGACGGCGGGCTGTCCGATAACCCGCGCCCTGCGCTTTACGACGCCGAATACACAGCGATCATTGCCAACAAGGCTGACCAGCCTTCCACTCAACCCGTGCGGGTGGCCGGCAAGCACTGCGAGACGGATACCTTGCTCGCCGAGGTCACGCTGCAGCCGGTGGAGGAGGGCGACCTGATGGCGGTCTTTTCGACCGGGGCCTACAACTACTCCATGGCCTCCAACTACAACCGCTTCTGCCGTCCGGCGATGGTGCTGGTCGGCGAGGGCCGCGCCGAGGTCATCGTGGAGCGCGAGAGCCTGGAGGACCTGGTGGCGCAGGATGTGATCCCGGAGAGGCTGAGGTAGGACCGGCGTCTCGCCCATCCAGACACCTGGTGTTCGGCTGCCCGATGTTTTAAGCAAAGGCTGAGAGTGCTTTCTCCTCTCTGGTGGGCCAAGCCGTAGCCTTACTCACAGGAGATGCCTGCGACGAAGATCCCGCCCAATGCAGAGGAGCTGCTGAATCGGCTACAGCCGCCGCAAAGGCGTGTGCTCGAGGTAGTCCGCAAGCTGGCCGCCCGACCACCTGCGCGTGTGTACCTGGTCGGCGGGCCGGTGCGCGACCTCTTGATGGATCAACCCGCTCACGACCTGGATTTTGTCGTGGAGGGTGACGGTCCCGCCTTCGCCGCGCGCCTGGCACGCCGGTTACAGGGCTCTCTCCAGGTCTTCGAGCGTTTCGGCACTGCGGTGGTAGGCGTGCGTGGTGTGGGGCATGTGGACGTGGCCAGCGCCCGCTCTGAGGAGTACCCGGAGCCCGGCGCCTTGCCGAACGTAGCAGTTCCCGCCCCGCTAGAGCAGGACCTGCGGCGCCGTGACTTCACCATCAATGCCCTGGCGATTGGCGTCGGGCCGCAGGAGTGGGGGCGGCTGTATGACCCCTTGGGCGGACAGCGCGACCTGCGCGCGCGGCGCTTGCGCATCGTCCACGCACGCAGCTTTCGGGACGACCCGAATCGCCTGATTCGTGCGGCGGGTTTCGCGGGTCGTTTCGGCCTGGCCCTGGAGCCGCGGACCGAGCGGCGCTTGCGCGAGGCCGTAGCTGCCGGGGTCCTCAGAACCATCTCAGCGGACCGGCGCAACGAGACCCTGCGCCGTCTCCTGCGCCAGCCTGGCGCGCCGCTGGCTCTGGCCCTGCTCAGCGAATGGGGTTTGTTGGAACCACTCGGCCTGGGCCGACCGTTGAAATCTACAGACCACCGGCGTCTCTCTCGCGTACCCGCCGCTCTGGCAGCGCTGGCCGCGCCGACAGAGGGACCAGAGGCCATGGCGGCGTATGTGGCGCTCCTGCTCTCACGCCGGGGCGTGGACGCTGAAACCGGTGCGCAGGAGCTCGGCCTGAGCCGCAGGGCTCGCCGGGAGACGCTTCAGGCCGTAGTCGTGCTGCGCCAGCCACCCGCGGTCCTCCGCGAGACACAGGCGCGACCTGCACGGCTCTTCGTCGAGTTGCGGGGCTTGGGCGTCGGCACTCTGGCCGCCTTGTGGACGATTGTGGACGCCACCGCGCGCCGCCGGCTGGAGGACTACTGGCAGCGGCTGCGGCATGTGCAACCGGATCTGACCGGGGAGGACCTGGCCAGAGCGGGGTTGCGGGGGGCCGAGATCGCGGCCGGTCTGGAGCGAGCCCGGGTGCTGAAGCTGGATCATCCTGAGGCCACCCAGGAGGCGCAGTTGGCGACGGCTCTAGCCGATCAGAAAAGCACATGACGCTCATTCGTGCCATACAAACCGGGGACTGGGCGGCGGCTCTGTCGTGGATCATGGCCTTGGCCGTGGGCATTACCGTGCATGAGTTCGCGCACGCCAAATTCGCTGATCTGGCCGGGGACCCCACCCCCCGCAGCCGGGGACGGGTGACCCTCAATCCCCTCGCCCACTATGACCCGATCGGCAGCACGATGATCCTGCTCTTCGGCATGGGCTGGGGCAAGCCGGTCCCCACCAACCCCATGCTCTACCGCCATCCGCGTCGCGACGAAGTCCGGGTTTCGCTCGGCGGGATCGGGGCCAATATTGTGGTGGCCTTTCTCTTCGGGATGACCCTGCGGCTGGGAATTGTTCCCGAAGCCTACGAGATCCTGGCCGGGCACATCGTACTGCTCAATCTTCTGCTGGCTTTTTTCAATATCCTGCCGTTGTACCCCCTGGACGGCTCACACGCCCTGGTGTCGCTTCTGCCACGCGAGGCGGCGCGCAAGGTGAGCGAGTTCTATGAGCGCTACGCACTGGGCCCACTCGTGGCCTTCGTGCTGGCCCTCAACTTCATACCCGCGCTGGGGTTGGTGATCTGGCTCCCGGTCGGGGTGTTGATGTGGCTGTTCGCGGGCCAGGGGCTAACATTCTAGTTCAGTAGAGGCCCGGACACCGGCAATGGGAGCCGAGCACCGAAGAGAAGCAGTCTGCAAATGAGGGTGGGGGCCAGGCTCTTCCTTCCCTCACCCGCTGCAGTATCCGGGGAGTGTGGAATAGGAGTGGTCTCGCGTGTCGATAAGTGCACTGAAGAAGGCGGTGGTGCTCTGTGCCGGCGAGGGAACGCGGCTGCGTCCGCTGACCTTCTCGCGGCCCAAGCACCTGCTCCCCGTCGGGGGACAGCCCCTGCTGCACTGGGCTCTGGAGGCTCTGGCCGAAGCCGGTCTGGAGGAGGTCGGGCTGGTGGTAGGGCATCGGCCCGAAGCCATTCAGCGCTACGTCGGCGATGGCACCCCCTGGGGCGTGGCCGTTACCTACCTCCAACAGGATAAACCCCTGGGGCTGGGACACGCGGTCAAGGTGGCCGAGGAGTTCATCGGCGAGGACCCGTTCCTGCTCTACCTGGGCGATAACCTGCTGGAACACGGCGTCACCCGCCTGGTCGCCGAGTTCACGACTCGGCAGCCGGCCGCCTTGCTGTCGGTGAAAGAGGTATCCGATCCCCGTGCCTACGGGGTGGCGGTGTTGGACGGTGATCAGGTCCGTTCGCTGGTGGAAAAGCCACAGCATCCGCCCAGCCACTGGGCCATCGTCGGCGCATATGCTTTCCACCCGCGGATCCTGGAAGCCATCGCCGCCACCCCCCCCTCAGCCCGGGGAGAATATGAGATCACGGATGCCATCCAGACCCTGCTAGCGCGAGGCGCGGAGGTGCTGGCCTCACGGGTGGAGGGTTTCTGGGAGGACGCCGGGCGTCCTGCGGAACTGCTGGTCGCCAACCAGCTCTGTCTGGATCGCATGACACCGGAGCAGCGCGGTCATATCGGACCGGATTGTGTCGTGGAGGGACTGGTCAGCGTCGGCGCCGGTTCACGGGTGAGCAACTGCCACCTGCGCGGGCCGTGCTTGATCGGGGAGAACTGTGTCCTGCAGGATTCGTTCGTGGGACCGTATGTCTCCCTGGGGTCCGGTTGCGAAGTCCTGGACAGCCGGGTCGAGAATTGCATTATCCAACAAGACTGCCGCATCCAGCGCCTCCGCGCGGGGCTCCTGGACTCCGTGCTCGGCACGGAGGTGGAGGTCATGGCTGGCAACTCCGGCTCGGAGGTGCCCCTGCGGCTGCTCCTGGGAGATATGAGCCACATCCGGGCAGTCTGAACCGAGGTAATCAACACCCTCATGGCAGCGACGAATGAAGAAACCAGTTACAGCGGCTACCCGGTCCGCATCGAGTGTTTCAGCGGTCCACTCGACCTGCTCCTGCACTTGGCCCGCAGCTCACAGATAGACCTTGGCGAGGTCCACCTGGCCGAGATTACCGACCAGTTCCTCGACTACCTGCGCACCATGGCCGAGATCAGTCTCGAGCTCTCCGGTGAATTCCTGGTCACGGCGGCCGCGCTCTCCTACCTCAAGTCCCGGACGCTTCTCCCGCCGGAGCCCGAACCGGAGGAGGAAAGCGTTCAGGAGGAGGACGTGGCGGCCGTCTTGCAGCGGCGCCTGGCCGAGTACCATGTATACAAGGAAGCCGCCGGCCGTCTTGAGGCCGCCAGGCAGGCCCGGGAGCGCATCTTCCTCCGTCCCCTGCAGGAGGGCACGGGCGTCGAGACCGGTTATGTGAACCTTGGCGAGGTGTCGCTCTTTGACATGGTAGGCGCGGTGCATGATCTGCTCAAGCGGGCCGTCCCAGAGCCAGTGGGGCTGGTGACCCTGCCCCCCCTGACCGTCCCCGACCGCATTGAGGAAGTACTTCTGCGCCTGGAGACCGAAAGCAACGAGCTAAGTTTCGCCGCCCTGGTTCCCCAGCCTCCCACCCGGACCCAGATCATCATCACCTTCCTGGCGGTCCTGGAACTGATGCGCCGCGGTGTCGTTGAGGCTCATCAAGAGACTCCGAGCGGAGAGATCGTGCTCCGTCAGGTCTCAGTCACGGACCAGGGCCTGCAAAGCCCCGGCAGCCTGGCTTGACGCGGGCCGGCGCATGCGTTAGAATCTAACTCGGTGGCGCTTCCCGACCGTATTTGGAGGCGCCGCGGACGTACCCGGGGATGAGCCCCCTGAGCAGGCGATTCCCTGATCTGGTGTATGGATACCTCTCAACCACACAGTAGTGATGACACAAGTCATGAACGTCGGTTCGGCCGGGTAGGCCGTCTGGCGGGAAAGCCGGAGGTGGAGGCCTTGCGCTAGCCCTGCGCTCGCAAGCTGCCCTGCTTCTGTGCCCCGTCGCGGCTCTGACCGGACGGGGTTTTTGCTTGCCTTGTCCGCGTGTCTTTTGCTCCGCTGCGGAGAGAAAAGACACGTGAGGAAGCAAAGCCTGGAGCTTTCGCCCGGCTTTGAAAGGTCGAGCGGAAACTCACCTTCCGGCGCACAGAGAAAGCAGGTGAGCGCATGGTCTTTTTCGCTGAGGCTTACTTCTCCGCCATGCTGCGTTATGGCGTCTTCGATGCCGAGGGCAAGCGTATCGGCCGTCTGCAGGATATCTACGTTCGCTCCCATGAACGTTTCCCGGAGATCACGCGCCTGGCGGTGCGACTAGCCCACTCCAAGCAGGATGTCCTGGTGCCTTGGGCACTGGTGCGGAACGCCTCGCCCGAGGGCATCCGCCTGGACGTGCGCCTGGAGGACCTGCTGCCGTCACCGGCGGAACCTGACGAACTGGCCCTGCGCACTTCGCTGATGGACAAGCAGATCGTGGATGTATCCGGCCGGCGTCTGGTGCGCGTGCATGACCTCAAACTGGGAGCAGTCGGCAACCGTGTGCTGCTCACGCACGCGGATGTTGGCACCCGTGGGGTGCTGAGGCGCCTGGGGTGGGAGCATTTCTTCCTGGGGGTGTGCCGGCTATTACATGTGAACTTCTCCGAGCGGCTGATCCCCTGGGAGCACTTTGAGATGCCTGGGGCCAAGGGGGAGCTGCACATGGACCGCACCCGCGAGGCTCTGCAACGCATGCACCCCGCCGACCTGGCAGATATCGCCGAGGAGCTGAGCGCGCCGGACCGGGCCGCGCTGCTGGGCGCGATGGATGAGGAAGTGGCCGCCGATACCATGCAGGAGATGGAGCCACAGGCTCTGGTGGCGGCAGTCAATGAGCTGCCGGACGAGCAGGCGGCGGGTTTGATCGGGGAGATGGACCCCGACGCGGGCGCCGATCTGCTGGCGGACCTGCCGGAGGACCGCGTGCAGGCGCTGCTGGCGCGCATGGAGCCGGAGGAGGCCGAGGACCTGCGGAAGCTGCTCATCTACCAGGAGGACTCCGCAGGGGGACTGATGACCTCGGAGATGGTGGCAATCCCAGCGGGGATCAAGGTCAGCCAGGCGCTGGAGGTAGTGCGTCGGGAGGCGCAGGAGCTGGGCAGCCTGTACTACGTGCACGTGGTTGACACCGAGGATCGGCTGGTGGGGATGCTGTCGCTGCGGGAGCTGATCAGCGCTGATCCGGAGGCCACGGTAGATGATCTGATGACCCGCGACCCGATCAGCGTCACTCCGGAGACGGGGCAGGTGGACACAGCCAAGCTGGTGGCACACTACAACCTGCTGGCCCTTCCGGTGGTGGATGAGGAGGGCAAGCTGCTGGGTATCGTCACCGCGGACGATGCGATTGACGCGGTCATCCCCACCTCCTGGAAGAAGCGTATCCCGAAAGCCTTTGCCAGATAGTGGTGAGGGGGGAGCGACTACGTCTGCGCCGTTACTCACCGGCTATTGCTCTCCACTGACCACGACCGTTGGGAGCTGTCATGCGCGCATTTCGAATGGTTAGCCGGAAGCGGTGGAAACGGGTCCTGCTAATCCTGGCCCTGATTGGGCCGGGGATCATCACCGCCACCGTGGACAACGATGCCGGGGGCATCGCCACCTATTCGCTGGCCGGAGGCAATTTCGGTTACGCGCATGTGTGGGTGCTGATCCCGGTGGGCATCTTCCTGTATATCATCCAGGAGATGGCGGCGCGGCTCGGCGCGGTGACCGGCAAGGGCCTCTCGGACCTGATTCGGGAGAATTTCGGCCTGCGAGTGACTTTCTGGGTCCTGCTGGGGGTGGGGCTAACTAACCTGACCAATACCATGGCAGAGTTCGCGGGAGTGGCTTCCGCCTCGGAGATATTCGGCCTGTCCCGTTACGTCGCAGTGCCTGGGGCAGCGGTTCTGGTCTGGCTGGTCGTCACCCGCGGCTCGTACCGGGTGGCGGAGAAGGTCTTTCTGGTGGCTTGTCTGGCCTATCTGGCGTACCCGATCTCGGGCTTTCTGGCCAGACCGGACTGGTCCAAGGTGGTGGCCGCCACGCTGGTGCCGCAGTGGTCGTTCCAGGGGGACTACCTCCTGATGCTGATTGCGATCGTCGGCACCACCATCGCGCCCTGGATGCAGTTCTACCAGCAGGCGGCGGTGGTGGACAAGGGCCTCACCTCCAAGGACTACGCCTACACGAGGCTGGACGTACTGGTGGGGTGCATGTTTGCCATCATCGTGGTGTTCTTCATCATGGTGACGTGTGCCTCGACCATCCACGCCAACGGCTTGAGGGTGGAGACGGTGGAGGACGCGGCGCAGGCGCTGCGCCCGCTGGCGGGCAAGTACTGCGCGGGGTTGTTTGCCTTTGGGTTGCTCAACGCCTCGCTGTTTGCGGCCAGCATCCTGCCGCTGGCCACGGCGTACCAAATTGCGGAGGGACTGGGCTGGGAGCGCGGTCTGGACCGGACCTTCGCGGAAGCGCCTGAGTTCTATACCATCTACAACACCTTCATCGTGCTAGGGGCGGGGCTCGTGCTGATTCCGCAGGCACCGCTCCTGCAGATCATGTACTTTTCCCAGGTGCTCAACGGCCTGGTTCTCCCGGCGGTGCTGGTGTTCATGCTGATACTAATCAACAACACGGACCTGATGGGGCGGTACCGGAACTCGCCGCTCTACAACGGGATAGCATGGATTTGCGTGTTGCTGGTCTCCCTACTCGCCCTCTATCTGGCCGGGGCAACCATTATCCCCGCCTTGGGCAGATAGAACGGGGAGGGGCTCGTTGGCCAGAAGGGAAGCCGCTTCCTCGTGGCGAATATATCTTATCGCGCAGGCATTACTGAAGATAAGGTGTGAAAGGTCCATGAAATTAGTTGAACCCAAACTTCCCCCGCCGCTGGAGCCGGAGTTCCGGCCTGCGGTGTTGGCCAACCGAGCCTTCCTGGCGGAGGTAGAAGCCTCCGGGCAAGGCGTGCCGTTGGTGATCGCGCTGGAGCGCGGCGGCGGGCAGATCACGCGTTATGACACGCGCGTCTTCGCCCCGGGGACACCAGGAGCCGAGGACAACTATGATTACGTCTCCCGGCTAATCAAGATCCTGCTCTGGGCGCGCGGCGGCCGGCGCGTGGTGGTCGGGGGACCAGCGGAGATCGGTCAGCAGATGCAGCAGGCTTTCGCCCCGGGCGGCGAGTACGAGTTTGACGCCAAGTTCATGGGCGGGGTCTACGAGCAACCCTTCACCGTGGAGTGCAGTCCCGCCGAGGAGGCCCCGGAAGCCAACGAGGGCGCCATCGCCATCGGGCGACATCTGGAGGGCTGCCGCATCGGGTATGACGCCGGAGCCTCCGACCACAAGGCGGCGGCGGTGATTGAGGGCGAGGTCGTCTGGAGCGAGGAGTTCCCCTGGGACCCGAAACCGCAGAGCGATCCCGCCTACCACTACGAGCGGATCCAGCAAGTCCTGCACGCCGCGGCGGAGCACCTGCCGCGGGTGGATGCTATAGGGGTAAGCGCTGCGGGTATCTACATTAATAATCGGGTGGCGGTGGCCTCCCTGTTCCGCGGCATTCCCCAGGACGTCTTTGACGCCCAGGTCCGCGACCTGTTCCTGCGTATCCAGCAGGACTGGGGCGGGGTGCCCATGGAGGTCGCTAACGACGGGGATGTCGCCGCCCTGGCGGGAGCTATGAGCCTGGATACCACCCGCCTGCTGGGCATAGCTTTGGGTTCGAGTGAAGCGGTGGGCTATGTGGAGGCGAAGGGCAACATCACCGGCTGGCTGAATGAGCTGGCCTTCGTGCCCGTGGACTTCTCGCCAGCCGCGCCGGTGGATGACTGGTCGCATTACCCCGGCGTGGGGAGCCAGTACTTCTGCCAGGTCGGAGCGGTTCGCTTGGCCCAGAAGGCCGGGATCGAGATGGAGGAAAGCCTGGGCCTCCCCGAGAAGCTGAAGGTTCTTCAGGCAGCGATGGACGCTGGCGACGAGCGGGCCGTGCCGGTGTACGTGAGCACCGGACGCCAATTGGGGTATGCTATCGCGCAGTATGCAGACCTCTACGACCTCAGCTATGTCCTGCTGATGGGGCGGGTGACCTCCGGCGAGGGCGGGCCAATCATCGTCGAGGAAGCCCACCGGGTTCTGAGCGAGGAGTTCCCGAAGCTGGCGGATCTGAAGGTGGAGCTGCCGGACGAGAAGGCGCGCCGGGTGGGGCAGGCCATCGCGGCCGCCAGCCTGCCGGCACTAGATTAGGGCAGGCGTCCACCCGGGGTCCGTAGAGCAGGGCGGAAAGAGGTGTGTGCGGGCGGAGAGGCAGCGCAGCCACTGAATTCTCGCCCCTACGGAGACGATGCGATTCGGAAAGAAGGAATACAACTATGCAATTTCATATGCCCAAGGCAGAACTGTACATTCCTGACGGAACACCGGAGGCCGAGGCGCTGGCGCGTACCACCCACCTGGGCATCGGCGCTCATCAGGATGATCTGGAGATCATGAGCTACCACGGCATCCTGGCGGGCTTCGGCCAGTCCGACGTGTGGTATGGTGGAGTGGTGGTGACCAACGGAGCAGGGAACCCGCGCGCCGGGCTGTACGGCGACTATACCGACGAGCAGATGCAGTACGTGCGGCGGCTGGAACAGAGGAAGGCCGCACACATGGGAGAGTACAGTTTCCAGGCGCAACTGGACTTCCCCAGCGCGATAGTGAAGTCGCCGACGGAGACACAGGTCATCGAGGACCTGCAGGCCATCATCAACGCGACCAGCCCACGAGTGATGTACGTGCACAACCTGGCGGACAAGCATGACACACACGTGGCCTCAGCGCTGCGCACCATCGCCGCGCTACGCGAGCTCCCCGCGGAGCAGCGACCGGAGCAACTCCTGGGCTGCGAGGTCTGGCGCGACCTAGACTGGGTAGTGGATGAGGAGAAGGTAGCCCTGGACGTCAGCGAGCATGAGAACCTAGCTCAGTCGCTGGTCGGGGTGTTCGACTCTTCGGTGGCCGGTGGAAAGCGCTATGATCTCGCAACCATGGGGCGCCGCCGGGCGCACGCCACGTACTTCGAGTCGCATGGGGTGGATATCACGACCGGTCTAAACTTCGCCATGGACCTGACGCCGCTGATCCAGGAGGAGACGCTTGCTCCCTTCGACTACGTGGCGGAGCGAATCGCGCGCTTCCAGGCAGAGGTGCAGGCGCGCATCGAGAAGCTGACGGAGTAAACCGAGCCCGCGTTGCGGGTCTTGACGAGCGCGGGTGAATGCTGTATAGTTGCGGTCCAATCTATACCGCAAGGCTGTGACGGGGAGGAGTAGGTGCAACTCCAGGCTAGAGAGAGCCGGCGAAGAGGTGAAAGTGCCGGCGCCGACGAGCCACCGAAAGTCGCCCCCGAGCCGCAGGACTGAACGGTTTCGCCAAGTAGGACCTGCCGGGTACGCCCGTTACCGCGTTACGGAATCGGTCGCAACGACCCGTTCCGGCAAAGAGTTCCGTAGGGACGTCAGTCCACACGGAGAACTCGGGTGGTACCGCGAGAGCAATCAAGCCCTCTCGTCCCGTGATGGACGAGGGGGCTTTTGGGTATTGAGGGCAGGCGACGAGACGCGCGCCCTATCAAGATAAGGAGTGACAGAGATGCGTTCGGATCGAGCGAAAGTTGGATTGACACAGACCCCCTCGCGGGCGCTGCTGCATGCCTGCGGCTTCACCCGTGGGCAATTGAACAAGCCCTTCATCGGCATCGCCAATGCCTACTCGGACCTGGTGCCCGGACATGTCGGCATGCAGCGCCTGGCCCGCGCGATTGAGCTGGGCATCGCTGCCGGCGGCGGCGTCGGGGCACAGTTCGGGACCATGGCCATCTGCGACGGCGTGGCCATGGGCCACCGCGGAATGTTCTACTCTCTGCCCTCACGCGAGCTAATCGCGGATGCGGTGGAGTCCATGGCGGAGGCCTATGCCTTCGACGGTCTGGTACTGCTCACCGACTGTGACAAGATCACGCCGGGGATGATCATGGCTGCGGGACGGCTGGATATTCCTGCCATCGTGGTCACCGCCGGGCCCATGCTCTCGGGTCGCCTGCAAGGACGGCGCCTGGACCTGGTACATGACACCTTTGAGGCCGTGGGGCGAGTCCAAGCGGGGACCATGTCCGAGAAGGAACTGGTGGAGCTAGAACTGGAGGCCTGCCCCGGAGAAGGCTCGTGCCAGGGCCTGTACACCGCCAACACCATGGCCTGCCTGACCGAGGCCATGGGCCTCAGCCTCACCGGCTGCGGCACGGCGTTAGCCGGGAGCGCCAAGAAGGCGCGGATCGCCTATGACTCCGGCGTACGCGTCATGGACCTGGTCCAGGAAGACCTGACCGCCCGCAGGGTACTCACGCTGGCGGCGCTACGCAATGCCATTCGCGTGGACATGGCGCTGGGCGGCTCGACTAACTCGTGCCTGCACCTGGCGGCGATTGCCCATGAGGCTGGCGTGGAACTGCCACTGGAGACCTTCGACGAGGTCTCGCGGCAGACACCGCAGATCGCGTATCTACGCCCGGCGGGAGAGCACATGATGGAGGACCTGGAGTGGGCCGGCGGCATCCCGGCGGTACTGAACGTCCTGCAAGACCTGATCGAGCCGGCGGATACCATCAATGGCAAGGACATACGGGAGATCGCCCGCGAGGGCCAGGTCACCGATCCGGAGGTCATCCGCTCGTTGGACAACGCGTACCGGGCGGAGGGGGGCATTGCGGTCCTGCGCGGCTCGTTGTGTCCTGAGGGCGCGGTCATCAAGCAATCCGCGGTCTCGCCCAAGATGCGGCACTTCCGGGGGCCAGCGGTATGCTTCGACAGCGAGGAGGAGGCCATGGCGGCCATCCTGGCGGACAAGATTGCCGACGGTTCCTGGGCCATCGTACGCTACGAAGGGCCGCGAGGGGGGCCGGGGATGCGCGAGATGCTCAACCCCACCGCAGCGCTGACGGGCATGGGGAAGGAAGAATCGGTCGCGCTGATCACCGACGGGCGGTTCAGTGGGGGCACGCGAGGCCCCTGCGTTGGCCATGTCTCTCCAGAAGCTGCAGCGGGCGGCCCGCTGGCGCTCGTGCAGGAGGGGGATGAGATCGAGGTGGATCTCGAGGCCCGTCGCCTGGACCTGCTGGTTACGGAGGAGGAGTTGTCCCGGCGCCGGGAAGCCTGGGAAGCCCCGACCGCCAAGATCGCCAAGGGCTGGCTGGCACGGTACGCCAGGCAAGTCAGCAGCGCAGCCCAAGGCGCAGTGATGGAATGAAGCTGGGCGGGCGGAGACTGCGCGCAGACGCGCAATTGCCGCCCCTACAACGGAAACGGCACAGACCCCTCCCCCGGGCGGGGGGGGGAGTGTGGAGTCGCTTCAAGATCTCGGAGGAACAACATGCCAACCAAGTCTGGAACATCAACCCGATCCAAGGCCAAACCTAAGCCCAAGCCTCGCACCCTGACCGGAGCCCAGGTCATCCTGGAGGTACTCCTGGAGGAAGGCGTGGACACGATCTTTGGCATTCCCGGGGGCAACACCATCCCGCTGTATGATGAGATCTACCGGTACGTTGAGGCGGGGAAGCTGCGTGAAATCCTGACCCGACATGAGCAGGGGGCAGCGCACATGGCGGACGGCTATGCCCGCTCGACGGGTAAGGTGGGCGTGTGCTCGGCGACCTCCGGTCCGGGGGCGCTGAACCTGGTGACGGGTCTGTGCACCGCCAACATGGACTCCGTGCCGGTGGTAGCGATAACCGGACAGGTGCGCACTAACGTGATCGGCAAGGACGCCTTCCAGGAGGCGGACGTCCGGGGGGCGACCATGCCCGTGACCAAGCACAACTACCTGGTAAAAGAGGTTGGGGAGTTGGCTGGCGTGATGCGCGAGGCTTTCTACCTGGCGCGGACCGGACGCCCGGGGGCAGTGCTGGTGGATGTTCCCTCAGACCTGCAACTAGCCACGACGGTCTTCCCTGAGCGGCCTGAACAGCCCGAGGCCTTACTCCCGGGCTACCGCCTGCTGCGGGAAGGAGATCCGGAATTGCTGCGACGGGCGGCGGAGATGATTAACGCCGCCCGCAGTCCGGTGCTGTACGTGGGAGGAGGGATCATCAGCAGCGGGGCCAGCCCGGCCCTGGTGAAGCTGGCCAAGAAAACTGGCATTCCGGTAGCCAATACCCTGATGGGCAAGGGCGCCTTCCCGGAGACCCATGAGCTGTCGGTGGGCATGCCCGGAATGCATGGCACAGCCTGTGCAAGCAAGGCACTCAATGGCGCCGACCTGATCGTGGGAGTAGGGGTGCGGTTCAGTGATCGCGTGACCGGAGACCTGGAGAAATTTGCGCCGCGGGCCAGCATCATTCACATTGATATTGACCCGGCGGAGCTGAACAAGATCATCAAGCCACATCTGGCGATAGAGGCCGACGCCCGGCTGGCACTGGAGAAGCTGCTTCCGCTGGTACGCAAGCAGGATCTCACGGCCTGGCATGAGCAGATCGCCGAGTGGAAGCGGGACTTTCCGTTGAGCTACAAACCGGCCCCGGAGGGGCTGATCGCGCCGCAGTTCGTCATCCAGGAGCTGTGGAAGGTGACGGGCGGGGAGGCGATCATCTCCACGGAGGTGGGGCAGAACCAGATGTGGGCGGCGTTGTACTACGCCGTGAGCCACCCGCGCCAGTTCCTCTCCTCGGGGGGCCTGGGAACGATGGGCTATGGTTTCCCGGCGGCGATCGGCGCCCAGATCGGGAACCCGGACGCGGTGGTGTGGGACATCGCTGGCGACGGCTCCATACAGATGAACATACAGGAGCTGGCGACAGCCGTGCAGCATAAACTGCCGGTGAAGGTGGCGATCCTGAACAACGGCTATCTGGGCATGGTGCGCCAGTGGCAGGAGCTGTTCTATGGCCGGCGCTACAGCGCCACCCACCTGGAGCCTGGCAACCCGGACTTCGTGGCGCTGGCGAAGGCCTTTGGCGCAGAGGGTCTGCATGCAACCAAGGTGGAGGAGGTGCGTCCGGTGCTGGAGCGGGCGATGGAGATCAACGATCGGCCCGTATTCGTGGACTTCCGGGTGTGGCCGGAGGCTAACGTGACGCCGATGATCCCGGCGGGGAAATCGGTGGATGACCTGATCATGGAGGCCTGAGCCTGAAGGGCGGGCTGGTCTGAGGGGCGAAACAGAGACCGGCCAGGGACGAGTACGTGCCTGGCAGACTGCTCTGAGGAGGCGTGCCATGGCTGCTGAACGTCCGATTCGTCTGGGAATCGTGGGAGTGAGGAGAGGGAGCAACTACGCACAGTTGGGGCCCAAAGTGGGCATGGAGCTGGTAGCGCTGTGCGATACCTGGGAGGAACGCCTGCGGCAGGTAGGCGATGAGCTGGGAGTAGCCACCTATACCCGCTTCGAGCACATGCTGGAGCACGACTTGGACGCGGTCATGCTGGCGAACTACTTCCACCAGCACGCGCCACTGGCGATCCAGGCGTTGCAGGCGGGGAAGCACGTGCTGTCGGAATGTGCCGCGGCCAAGACCCTGGGAGAGGCCGTAGCCCTGGCCCGGGCGTGGGAGCAGAGTGGCTGCGTCTATATGTTCGCTGAGAACTATCCTTTCTCGGCGTACAACCAGGAGATGCGGCGGCTGTACCAGGGCGGAGAGATCGGAGAGGTGCGCTTCTGCGAGGGGGAGTACATTCACCCCGGTCCCTCCGACTGGAGCAACTCCCTCTCACCGGGGATGAACCACTGGCGCAATTGGCTGCCCTCCACTTACTACTGCACGCACGGGCTGGGGCCGTTGATGTACGTCACCGACACCATGCCGGTCAGCGTGAGCGCCCAGTCCATCCCCTACCCCAAAGACTTCCGCCGGCAGCGCATGACCACGCGCCGTCAGGACATGGCGGCGGTAATCGTGTGCCGGATGGACAACGGAGCGCTGGCTACGGTCAACGGAATTGGGCTGCAGGGCGAGGGGAACTGGTACCGCTTCCACGGTACACACGGGCTGATGGAGAACTGCCGGGAGTATGGGCGGCACGGCTGTGTGCGGGTGGTGCATGAGCGCTGGGACATGGAGGAGGGACAGGTACACGAGAAAATCTATGAGCCGGAGTTCCCCCTCGCCAGGGAGCTGGCAGCCCAAGCGGGACATGGCGGCGGGGACTTCTTCATAGCCCACTTTTTCGCCGAGGCGATCCGGACCGGGCAGCAGCCGTGGATGAATGTCTACCGGGGGCTGGCAATGTCCATGGTAGGGCCCCAGGCCTGGCGCTCGGCGCTGGACAACGGCGCGAGCTACCCCATTCCGGACTTCAGCAACGAGACGGCGCGAGCAGCGTACGAGAACGACCAGTGGTCGCCCTACCCGGAGGACGCAGGCCCGGGTCAGCCGCCGCCTAGCATCGAGGGCCTCTACGAACCAACTCCGGAGCAGATTGCGGCCGCGCGGAAGGTCTGGAGAGAGATGGGATACGAGGGAGAGTAGCGGCGGCTAACATGACGATGCAGAAACAAAGACGGCGGGGACTGATCCCCGCCGTTCTGCCTTCAGGTGATTCTCGTCTCTACAACGGCACACCCGCGCCGGCGGTGACTGGGGGCGGCAGAGCATAGCCCGCTCCGGCACCACCGGGCACTAGCTGCTGGACTCCCCCGGGAGGCGCCCCGGCACCCACGACAGGCATCTCCTGCCCCGCCACAGGGGGTGGAGGAGCGGCGCCTGGCTTGGGCTTGGGCATGCCAAAGGCCTGCACCTGTTCATTGACCCAGGCTGTGAGCCGGGGTTGAAGCGCGGGGAGGATCTCCTCATAGGTCTTCGCCTGGGACACCGCATCCAGCATGATCTGGGACGGCGGCATGACGATCCCCGCCGACGCGCGATCCATCCGGGCCAAATTCTCCAGGCTGAGTGAGAAGGTAAACTCGTAGTACCAGCCCCGGGTGTAATCCAGGTTCATCTTCCCGCCACCGAAGGTCTTGTCGTCCTCCGGCATCAGGTAGGCGAAGGCCGGGGTGCGGCGAATCTCAGGCGGGTAGGCAATCAGAGTGGGGATATTACCAGTGAAACCGGCAGACTGGCTACCGGATGCGATGAGATTGCCATTGACATCCTTGAGCACCAAGACCACGGTGGGGGTGGCCCAGATGGAATTCCAGATCGCCACCGAGGTGGGATGGAGCATGAAGGTCTGGGGTCGATAGTAGCCGCCCTGGTAGGTGACAAAGGTGAAGGGAACGCGATCGGCTCCGTAGTTGTCATAGGGCTTCAACAGCCGGTAGACGGTGGCGCCGTAGTTCTGCGACAGAGACTTGTTGACGCGCATGATGAGCCCGATGCGCAGCGTGGCGCCGGCGGAGGTGACGCCAGCGGGCTCATACTTGGGGTACCCGACCTTGAAGGTGAACCCGCCAGCGGCGGCGCCTGCCGCCCGGATCATGGCGACATTTTCCTTCTTGATGACCGCCAACTGAGTCTGCATGTCGCGGAGCAGGACCTTGCCAACCCGGCCGGGAACTTCAGAGGGCTTGGCCTCGGCCTCCGCGTCGCGGGAGTAGAGCTTCTCCAGCTGGTGCCAGGCGGAATCCGTACGCGTGACGGGCTCGCCCTTGTCATCCACCAGCAAAGCCTGGGGAACCGGCTGGGTGGGAAGGCCGTGTTCGGCAAGGTACTCGGAGTACGTCTTCTCCAACAAGGCGTCCGCGTGGGTCTCGGAATAGCTTAGACCCCCGCCACCCCCGCCTCCTCCTGGCCCACCCGGCGCACCCGGGGGACCCTCCCCAGGG
>LSQX01137599.1_pt1 | contig 44364 bp, 39 predicted proteins | sample 654561 | NCBI WGS metagenome assembly LSQX01 (sample SAMN04489861, study PRJNA283612) | anaerobic digester metagenome | isolation source: 4 biogas reactors fed with cattle manure at either 37C or 55C with and... | place: Denmark: Kongens Lyngby | collected 2014 | reverse complement strand
TAAATAAATAAATTTTGTTATCGGCCTGTGATATTGTCACCCTGTAAGCGGTCTGAGATAATGTCACCACAGCACGAAAGGCTAGCGGCAGTTGACAGCGCCAGAAATGAAAAAGTATAATTGCTTTAAGTGACAACAATCCATAAGACCAAGAGGTGTCCGTGCATGAAGAGCGATGAAGTAGTGGGCGAATTTCAAAATATGGTCTCAGAAGTATTGATCCGCCATCGCAGCATCCTTGACTGCCTCACTAAATTCCAGGAGTCAACCGCAAGGGTTAACCGGAGTATCGTCAAAACCGCTACCAATTGCGGATGTATATCCATTAACGCCAGTAAGCAGCACTATCCCGCAGGCAGCTCCTTAAAAGAATGCAGCAAGTATATGGATTCGCATATTAAAGGCGAACTCTGCGAACACTGCCGGGAAATTATCGCCGAAGAGATCGGCAACCACCTTTTTTACCTGGCCGCTTTATGCAATCTCTTGGATTATGACCTTGAAGAGTTGATCGGGTCCGAATTCAACCGCATTTCCACCCTGGGACATTTTCTCCTTTCATGATAGGAACGCGATTCCCACTGCTTCTTTAATGCTGGAGACGCCAATTAACTGAAGCTCTTGGGGCATCACTTTTCCGCCTCCCAGGTTTTCCAGGTTTGGCCGGGGGATAATAAACCGGTTAAAGCCCAGCTTTGCCGCCTCATTAATCCTTTGTTTGATCCGGCTGACAGGCCTAATTTCACCGGTCAGCCCTACTTCGCCAAAAACCACTGTCTCCGCGGAGAGACCTTTGCCCCTTAAACTGGATACGAGGCTCAACCCCAGGGCCAGATCCACCGCTGTTTCTACCAATCTAACCCCGCCGACCACGTTTACAAAGGTATCGAGCCCGACAAAGGAGACTCCGGCATGCTTTTCCAGGACAGCCATGATCAGGGCGACACGGTTCAGATCAATTCCCGCGGAAGTGCGCCGCGGCGCCGCATAGTTGGAAGGCACTACCAGGGATTGTATCTCCACCAGCAGCGGCCTGGTCCCCTCCATGCTGGCCGTAACCACGGCGCCGCCGGACTCCCGGCTCTGGCCGGTAATAAACAGGTATGACGGATTGGCCACTTCTTGCAACCCCTGTTCCTCCATGACGAATACACCAATTTCGTTGGTGGAACCGAAACGGTTTTTCACGCCGCGTAAAACCCGAAAGCTGTGGTAGCGATCCCCCTCCAGGTAAAGGACGGCGTCGACCATGTGCTCAAGCAATCGCGGCCCGGCCATGATCCCTTCCTTGGTAACGTGACCGATTAAAAAAACAATCATGCCGTTTTCTTTGGCCAGGCGCGTCAGCGCCGCGGTTACTTCACGGACCTGGTTTACACTGCCCGGCACTCCTTCCAGGTCCGACCGAAAAAAGGACTGCACCGAATCGAGCACCAATACTTGCGGGCCCTGTTCTTCCAGGATCGCCAGGAGCTGTTCCAGTTCGGTAGTAGCCACAACCTGAAAATCGGCGTTTATTTGCAGGCGCTGGGCGCGCATCTTGATCTGGCGCAGCGATTCTTCACCGCTGGCGTAGAGCACGTGATGGTGGCCCGAAAATGCGGCGGCAGCCTGGAGCAGTAGCGTCGATTTGCCGATCCCCGGATCGCCGCCGATCAGGATCACCGACCCCGTGACCGCTCCTCCGCCCAGAACCCGGTCAAATTCATCGATGCCGGAAATGACGCGGTCCTCGGCGGCGGCGGAAATCTCCTGCAGCCGCGCCGCTTTGGCTGAGCCCGGCACTGACAATTCATTTTCGGGACGCCGCGCTGCTCGGGCAGGTAAAGGCACCTCTTCCATTGTGTTCCAGGCGCCGCATCCCGGACAGCGCCCCAGCCACTTTGAACTCTCGTAACCGCAGCCGGTGCAGTAAAAAAGGGTTTTCTTCGCCATCTGCTTTCACCTCCGCAAAGAAGGAGAGGAGGGACGATCCTTGCCGTCCATTTTATAAACTAACCCCGATCACTTTTGCTAAAAACGACTTTAAATTTCAGCATTAACCGCCGTGCCTCGCCGGCGGGGGCACCAGCAAAAAGCCGAAAATGGCACCATTCCACATCCCCTCTCCTTTCTTTGAGGGGAGAGGGTCAGGGTTAGGGGCGGAATCCGTCTAGCCCATTTTCAGAGTACCTCTGGAGAACCGCCCTTAAGGAAAGTTGTCAGTGGAACCGTCCCGCTGACAATTTTCGGAGAGTTTCCAGGTTTTGGCGGTCCCAGTCGGTGCCGATTTCCGGGGTTTCAAGTATTAAGGGCATCTCTGCAGGCCATTTTTGATTGAGCAGCACCCGGAAGCATTCGAGCCCGATAGCGCCGCGGCCGATATGATCATGGCGATCAACCCGGGAGCCCAGGGCCGCCTTGGAATCGTTTAAGTGCAGCATATGGAGATGTTCGAGTCCGATCAGCTTGTGGACCTGTTCGAGGAAGCGCTCCGTCGCCGCAGCGCTGCCCAGGTCGTAACCGGCCCCCCAGGCGTGGGCAGTATCAATGCAGATTCCCAGGCTGCCGTCCGGGAAAGCATGGAGAATTTCAGCCAGCTCTTCGAGCCGGGAACCGAGGGCGGTGCCGCTGCCCGCCGTATTCTCTAAAAGCAGCATGACTCCGGGAGGCCATTTTCCCCGATCAGCGTCGATCGTTTCAATAATGCGCGTTATTCCCTGTGTTACTCCCCGGCCGCCGTGGTTGCCTGTATGCAGCACTACGTAGGGCGAGCGGTATAAAGCGGCCCGCCCCATGGTGGCCGCCAGCAGTTGCCGCGATTTCTCGTAAAAATCTTCATTGGTTGAGGCGAGGTTGATCAGGTAGGCGCTGTGCACCACCAGGGGACGAAGATCATGCTCTTTAAGGGCGGCGAGGCGCTTTTCCATCTCCCGCGCTTCGATTTTACCCATTGTCCACCCGGTAGGATTTCCGGCAAAAATCTGGATCGCCTCACAGCCGATTTCTTTCGCCCGCGCTGTATTTGGCACAAAGCCGCCCTTGAGCGGCATATGAATTCCCAGGCGCACGGCCATCCCCCCTTCGTTTAGCAAGGGCAATAATTATGTACTTAAACTACAGTATAACTATCGCCGCAGTATCGCCCTCCCCTGCTTCTCACTTCCAACCTCTCACCTCTCACCTCTCATTACGCGCCGCCCCGATCAAGGCGCTGTAATGGGCGATCCCGTTTTGCTCGAGGTAGCGCAGCAACCCGGCGGTAATCTCGCGGACTGACAGCGGGTTTACGAAGTTCGCCGTGCCCACGGCCACGGCTGTGGCGCCGGCCATAATAAACTCAAGCGCGTCTGAAGCGGTGCGAATGCCGCCCATGCCGATAAGGGGCACGGAAACGGCTTCGGCCGTCTCCCAGACCGCCCGCACCGCGATGGGGCGCAGCGCCGGGCCGGAGAGGCCGCCGGTGATATTGGCGAGCACCGGGCGGCGCCTGCCCACATCGATAACCATGCCTTTGAGCGTATTGATCAGGGAAAGGGCATCGGCACCGGCACGCTCGGCCGCCCGGGCCACCGCGGTAATATTGCCCGCTTCAAGGGAAAGCTTGACCACCAGCGGGCCGCGGTAGGCCTCACGCACGCGGCTGACAAGGTCCTCCACCACGTCCGGATCACAGCCAAAGCTGATGCCGCCGCGGCGCACGTTGGGGCAGGAGATATTTACTTCCAGGCCCGAGACACCGGGAACCCCGTCCAGGAGGGAGGCGATCTGGCAATACTCCTCTAGGGTCTCACCGGCAATGTTGACGAGGACCGGGCAGCCCAGCCCGGCGAGCCGCGGCTGGATCTCTTCTAAAAAATATTCCACCCCCGGGTTCTGCAGGCCGATGGCGTTCAGCATGCCCGCGGGGGTCTCCACGATCCGCGGCGGGGGATTGCCGGCGCGGGGTTTTAGCGTGGTTCCCTTGACCACAATGGCACCCCACTCTGCCGGATCGACAAAGCCGGTATAATCAAAGCCGTAGCCGTAGCAGCCCGAGGCGGCGATAAGCGGGTTGGCCATTTTAATGCCGGCCAGGTTCAAGGAGAGGCGGGGATCAGATCTCAAAGCAAACCTCCTCTCCGTTAAAAACGGGTCCTTCTTTGCAAATGCGGCGGTATTCAATCTGACCGCCCTTCTTAAAGGGGAAGGCGCAGCCGAGGCAGGCGCCTACGCCGCAGGCCAGATGCGATTCGAGTGATACATGGGTAGGCACGGCGAAGCGTCGGCCCAGCTCCACCACCCCGGCCAGCATGGGCAGGGGGCCGCAGGCGTGGATGCGGGCCGGGGGTGTGCCCTCCCGCAGGCGCTGCTCAAGCAACCCGGTGATTAACCCTCTGTATCCGTGACTGCCGTCCTCGGTGGCATAAAGGGGATGCAAGTCCTGCGCGGCAAAATAATCGTCCGCGGGCAGATCGGAGCAGGAGGCGGCTCCAATTAAAAGCTCAAACGGCAGCCCCGCCTGCCGGCGCAGCCAGGCCAGGTAATAAAGGGGCGCCAGCCCGATACCCCCGCCGGCGAGCAGCGCCGGCGCCGCTTCATCGACGACGGGAAAACCGTTGCCCAGGGGACCGAGCAGATCCAGCACAGCTCCGGGACGCGCCTGCAGCAGGAGTTCCGTCCCCGCGCCAACGGAACGCACCAGCAGCCAGATCTCGTTTTTCTCCGCCACAACATGATGGATGCTGAACGGGCGGCGCAAAAGGGGATCGGAAGAAGCTCCAACCCGGACGTGCACAAACTGTCCCGGCCGGGCGCCGCACAGGTCCGGCGCGTGAAGTTTCAGGCAGTGCCAGGTCCCGGTTACCTGCTCGTTTGTCTTTAGCTGGCAGCGATGAATTAAGGACGGTTTCTGCTCCAACAATGTGCTTGCTCCTTAAATAAATGCTCTATTTAATATTATACCTGTTTGCGGCAACAACTTGTTCAATCACACCAGGCGCCGGCATCCCGGTCATCCTTTATTAAACCGGCCGGATCACCTGTCCCGCTTTCATTTTCACCACGCCGCCGACCATGGTCATCACCGGCAGGCCGTGCAGTTTCCAGCCGGCATAAGGGCTGTACCCGGCCCTGGAATAAAATTTCTCCGGCTGCACGACCGCGGTTGCTTCCAGGTCCAAGACCGCCAGGTCTGCCGGCGCCCCCGGGCGCAGGGAACCGGCGTTCAGGTTCAAAAGGCGAGCCGGGCGGCAGGAATAGGCATCGACCAGTTCGCTCAAGGTAATAAGGCCCGGCCGGACCAGCTCCGTTAACAGGAGGGGCACGGCGGTCTCCAACCCGGTGATCCCAAAAGGGGCATCGAGCAGCGATTGCGCCTTTTCAGCAGCCTGGTGCGGGGCATGGTCGGTGGCGATGATGTCGATCAGCCCCGTTTTGAGGCCTTGCAGCAGCGCCTGCCGGTCCGCGGTGCCGCGCAGGGGCGGGTTAACCTTGGCCAGCGTGCCGCAGCGCTCCAGGGCCGATTCGTCAAGCAAGAGGTGATGCGGCGTCACCTCGGCGGTAACCGCCAGGCCTTTCTGCTTGGCCCAGGCCACCAGCTCGACCGACCCTGCGGTGCTAAGGTGGGCCAGGTGCAGGCGGGCGCCGGCAGCCCCGGCCAGGATGATGTCGCGGGCAACGGCCACGGTTTCGGCTTCCGCAGGGATAGCGGGCAGGCCATGACGCTTGCTCCAGATCCCTTCATGCACTACGCCGCCTCCGGCCAGGGAGAGGTCTTCACTGTGCGAAATCACCAGGGCTTCTTCATGGCCGGCCAGTTTTTTTAAGATCTCAAAGAAAAGACGGCTGTCCGCCACCGGGGAGCCGTCATCGCTAAAGGCGCGGACACCGGAGGCAAGCATGCTGTCAAAGTCGGCCGCCGCCGCGCCGCTCCGCCTCCGGGTCAGGGCACCGACGGGGTAAACCCGGGCCAGCCCGGCGGCAGCGGCCCTGGCCTTGATCAAATCGCTCACGGCAGCAGAGTCGATGGGCGGCTCCGTATTGGGCATGCAGAATACGGAGGTGACGCCCCCGGCCACCGCGGCGGCGCAGCCGGTGGCAATGGTCTCCTTCTCCGGGAATCCGGGCTCCCGGAGGTGAACATGCAGATCAACAAAACCGGGCACAATGACCTTGCCGCTTAAATCGATCACTTCTGCCCCATCTACGCTTAAATTCGGGGCCAGCGCGGCCACAGTGCCCGCTTCAATCAACAGGTCGCAGAAGTTGTCCAGACCCTGGGAGGGATCGACAATCCGGGCTCCTTTCAAACAGATGCGCATCTTCCAACTCCCTTTTTCACCGCCAGCATCAAGGCGATCCATATTTTTTTCCTTCCCCTCCCTAGAGAGAAAGAAACCCCTCCTGGCAACTGGGAAGGGTTTCAGGCAATCCTGGAACTTAAGATATTCAATCGCGCTCCCGTTCCTGGTGGGCCAGGAAGGTCAGCATATTGCGATATGCTTTCTGCTCAATATGCAGCGCCTGGTTGATCAGTTTGTATTTTTGCCCGACACTCGCCGCTGAAACCCCGTAACTACGGGAGAGCTCCTTCTGGGTTACATCCAGGAAATGAAAACGCGCCAGGCAATATTCAAGGCCGGCGGACCAGGCCTGAGGCTTGACGATCCGTGGCACATGGGGGTAGGCATGGTTGATATAATCAAGCCAAATGGCCTCCACGTCGGCGAAAAACTCTTCACCGTAATGGGGATTGTTCCGCATATTGTTGTAGGTGCACTCGAGCACTATCTGCCACTCCTCGCGCCAAACGGGGGCAAGCAACGGGTAACTGCTTAAATCGATTTCTTTAATGACGCCGCCGGCAAAGATGCGGCATCTGCCAAGCGGGGCCATATTCTTCAGCTCGAGTAAGGCGACCTGGCGCAAGCGTTCTTTCACCCAGGGGTTGATCACATAATTTTTGAGGCAGGCGTACGCCTCATCATGATGCAGCCGCCCGTAGAGGCGGATGATCCTTTCCTTTAAGCTGTCACTGCCCTGGTATAAAGCCCGCTGCAGAGCCTGGCGAAAGCCTTTATCGCTGCCGAAAAGCTCCCGGAATTGGCTTTCACTGAGAGTGGAGAGGGCTTCTTCGAGCGCTTCGTTTTCCTGCATCGTAAGGTCGGGATTAAAAACGACTGCCTCTTCGTCCCCTTCATCCATGGCAAAGAGCAACTCCTGGGCCTCATCGGCCATCTGCCCCTCCGGAGAAAGCTGCAGGTACTGCAAAAGATAGCGCTTTGCTTTTGGCAAATCCTCCATCATGCCGTAGTTGATCGCCATCAGGAAATAACATTCGGTTAGCGAAGGATCAAGATTCAAGACAATATGCTTAAAAATCCGGTTCGCTTCTTTAAGTCGATTGGTTTTACTCAAGAGGCAGGCAAGATTATAGTGGTGGAGTGCGTTTTCCGGCTCAAGTTCAATTGCTTTTTTTAAAAAAAGAAGCGCCTTGGACAATTTATTCTTCTGGTGGTAGTAACTGCTCTTTTGGAAATAATAGTCGGAGTCCTGGATAAACGGAATAACCTTGCTGGATACCTTGCTGCTTTTCAGAAGACCTTTCGGCCGGTCCACGCGTCCCAATCCTGCTCACCACCTTCGGAGGACTTTCACTATAAGTATACGTTTCTCCAATTGCGATCAATTATCCTGCCGTGTTACGGAAGTAAGCGGAAAATTTCATTCCGCGGGGCTGCCTGCGGTCTCGAAGGGAGGGCTGGTGTAAATGCTGCATTCCAAAAAGCGATCCCACTCGGTCCAATCGCCGGTGCCGCGAGGGTGCTTTTCCAGGACCTGAACGAACTGGTTCAAACGGGCACTGACCAGGTCGGCATGGAAGAGGATAAAAGCATGAAATGTTTTCGGAACTTCGGGGGAACCCCACTCCCGCTTGCCGTGATGCGTCAAAATCATATGCTCCAGCTCCAGTTTAAGCCGGGGGGGAAAATCGGGGATTTGCGCGATCTTCTGATCCAGTATTTCTTTGCCGATGCTGATATGGCCGACCAGTTTGCCCCGGTCGGTGAAATCAAAATTCAGGCTTGCCAGATCGTATTCCTCGATCTTGCCGATATCATGGAGCACCGCGCCGGCAACCAGCAGGTCAAGCTGCAACCGGTCCGGGTAGAGTTTAACCAGATCGCGGCAGATGGCGATCACTTCAAGGGTATGTTCAAGGAGTCCGCTGACATAATTATGGTGGATGGTCCGCGCGGCCGGGGCCATGGCGAAGCGGCGCGTGAACTCGCTGTCATTGAACAGGGAAACCAGCAGCAGCTTCAGGTGCGGTTCCTTTAAATTGTTGATAATCTCTTTTAACTCCAGCAGCATCTCTTTGGGGTCGCGGGCCGAGACCGGTTGGAAAAAGGCACGGTTAACCCTATCCGGATCCAGCGGGCGCATTTCGCTGATCACTACCTGCAGGCCATGATAATCGGTAACTTCACCGCGGATAAAAACAACATCGCCTTTCTTTACCTGTTCTTTGAGCTGGGCAGTATCCCACATCACGCCCTTGATGCTGCCGCTGACATCACCAAGCAGTAACTTTAAAAAGTGCTCTCCCGAGCGATGCGGCGCGGTAAAATTAACCCGGCTGCATTCCAATACCAGGACCTGTGTCTCCACCTCGTCCCCCAGCCGGAGATTGCGGATCAACTGTTTTTTCATTGCTGCTGTTCTCCATTCCGGCAAAGACCAAGCTTTGCGTTTATTTATACTGTAACATAATGGCGTTTACTTGGAAAGGGGTTAACAGCTCCCCTATGCAAGACCCGTGAGGAGCAAGTGAAGCTCTAAAAAAACAGGCCTCTTCGGCCTGAACACGCTGCTATTAAGCCCTTGCACCTGTCTTAAAATAGATAGCCGGATTCAGCCCCCTCATCCTGTCCCTCTCCCTCCCAAAGGGGGAGGAACGGCAACAGTTTCACCCTCCTGATGGCGCCCCCGCTCCTGGAGGTTGGAAGTTGGTAAACACACTCGTGATCATTTTTTCCCAACCTCCAACCTCTAACTTCTAATTTGCGGGGGCATGGCCGTCTATTCTCTCAATCCGCTTCCTATACTGCGGGGCGGGGATAGAGACCGGCCCGCTCCACTATTTCAGGCACTATCTCTTCCCAGGCGATGGCCATGATATGCACACCGGCTACGCCTTCAATTTCTTTCAACTGCTGAATGGTTTCGATGCAGATCTTTAAGCCTTCTTCTTTCTTATCCTTCGCCCCCTGCAGGCGGGTAATGAGTTCATCGGGGATGATGATCCCCGAAACGTTGTTTTTCATATATCTAGCTGCTCCGAGAGACTTGATCGGAGTGACGCCGCCCATGATGTACACCTTTTTATGGAGGCCGCGCTCGCGGACCATCTCCATCCACTTTTTAAACCGTTCGAGGTCAAAGATGCACTGGGTTTGGATAAAACTAGCCCCGGCATTGATTTTTTTCTCCAGCCGGTCCACCCGGTACTCAAAGGGGTCGGCAAAGGGGTTGGCAACGGCGCCGATAAAGATTTTCTCCAGCGGGTGCTCCAGCGATTCGCCGCCGATAAATTTGCCTTCATCGCGCATATCCTTCAGCGCCTTGATGAGCTGCATAGAATCGATATCGAAGACTCCCTTGGCACCCGGCTCGTTACCGAACTTCTGGTGGTCTCCGGAAAGACAGAGCACATTCTTCATACCCAGCGCCACAGCTCCAAGGAGGTCACTCTGCAGGGCGATCCGGTTGCGGTCTCGCACCGTCATTTGAATGACCGGTTCCAAACCCATCTGGATTAATGCTGCGCCGCAGGCAATGCTGGAAGTGCGCACGATCGCCGTCTGGTTGTCGGTGATGTTGAAGGCTTCAACGTGATTGCGCAGAGCTTCGGCATGGTGTTTTAACTGGGTTATGTCCCCGCTTTTCGGCGGGCCCAGTTCCGCGGTAACCGCAAATTGTCCACTGGCCAAGACTTTTTCCAATCTACTCCCCGCGATCAAGTTTAACATCCTCCCTTACTATGGTTCTCGGGCCTCCATGGTGCGAGGAGGACCAGTCCTTCGGAGGTTGAATTTCCGCCATCAGCGACAAGCGTCCCAGGCTGGCGAGGCGGTCATGGATCAGGTGCCAGGCACAGTCTAGCTCCTTGCTGACCTCGCACTTTCCTTCCGCAGAACCGCCGCAGGGACCGTTTAGCAGGCTCTTGGCGCAGCGGGTGATCGGGCAGATCCCTTCGGTCAGATGCAGAACGCAGTCACCGCAGCCGAGGCAGCGTTCCACCCAGACGCCCTGTGCCACGGGATAGCCCATAAACTTGGTGTTCAGGCCAGGCATGACCCTTAAGGCTGGCACATGTTCCACCAGGGTCTGGACCCCAATGCCACAGGCCAGCGAAAGGATCGCATCGTATCCTTTCAGCCGTTCCAGAACCTGGTCAATAAACTCGAATTCACACTGGCGCTCAATGGTAAAAGCCTCCACTGTCGCCTCCTGCCGATCCTGTTTCCGCTGGATCCGGATTAGGGCGGCCAATTCCTCAGCCTCTTTTTGTCCCCCGGCCATACAAACGGTTACACAGGTGCCGCAACCCAGAACACAGATGCGCTGATACGGTGCCAGCATCTCCTTAATCTGTGCAAAGGGCTTGCGTTCGGCGATAATCATATGCTCACCTTCCCTCCATTAAGCGTATTTTTGTCAGGCGCAGCAGGATACGCCCGGAGCGCGAAAACTTTTCGTGCTTTAACCCGCACTGATTTCATTCCCTTAAGTGGTGCCCCCGGCTCGCAGGGGCACCGTGGTTCAATCGAGGTTGGCCGGTAAAGGTGAACAAGTTATCTCCTGAACAAATCTCTCTTCCAACCTCTCCCGTCCCACAGCTCATAAGCGGTTGCTCTTCTTGAAAACGTCAATATAAGAGTCGCAATAAATATCCATGTTCAGCAGGATGCGCGCCGTGGCTACCGCGGCCATCAACTCGTCGTCACAGGCGTCGACAATGGCCGCGTCAAGGCCGTTGGCCATGGCCATCACCGCAAAAGTGCGGTTGATCAGTTCGCGATTTTTCGTCCCCTGCGAGACGTTGCTCAAGCCCACCACGGTTTTCGGTGGCGGATCGGAAATCAGCTTGACCTCCCGCAGGGTGCGCAACACCTCCGGCCCATGATCCTGGGCTACGTTGCAGGGGAGCACCAGGGGATCAATGAAGAGCCTGTCGGGGGGCAGATCAAAGGCCATGGCATTGGCCACCAGTTCGGCAGCCAGGGCCACCCGGGCATCGGCGTCCTTGGGAATCCCTTCTTCGCTCATGGCCAGGCCGATCACCTCGGCATTGTACTGTGCAGCCATGGCAAAGACCCGTTCCATCTTGGCCTGGACCGCCGGAACGGAGTTGATCATGGCAGGGTGCTTGCAAATCTTCAGCGCCGCCTCAATGGCGTCATACTTGGTTGAGTCGAGGCACAGCGGCAATTCCGAGACTTCCTGGGTGACCTCTACCAGCCATTGCATGGCCCCCACCGGATCAGGGGAACCCGGTCCCACATTGATGTCCAGGTAATGGGCCCCGTTGGCCTCCTGCTTGCGAGCCCACTCCTGGATCGGCCTGGGATCGCGCTCCTTGATCGCCCGGGCGATATCCTTAAACATACCATTAATCCGTTCGCCGATAATGATCATTTTCCTACCTCCTTTTTTCAAAAATAGTGAAGAAAATATAATCCACTTTTCCCCAAAATAGCCATCGAAATCTGGCTCTAGCGGAGGCACAGGGGGTATCCCCATGGGGGCTTGCAGCCTCCGTAAGTACTATGGGTGGGCCGCGCCGGCGGCCCTAGTAACTGTTGTCGCACATCAGATCATCGATGTTCTTCTTCACCAGCTCCACTGCCCGCGGGTGGCGCATGACCAGGATGTTCATGCCCGCCTGCAGGTAGGCGGCAGCCGTGGTGGCTTCCCACAGGACGCCGCGCTCTTCTTGATCGCCCCAGCCGGGTTCTTCTTCCGCAGAAATATTGGCTTCCTTGGTCCGCCATACCTCAAAGCCGACGTTGCCGATCATGGGCATGGCCAGCATCCTGTCTCCTTGCAGGGCGCCGTTGCGGGCCCGTTCCATGATGGAATAGGAATATTCGATCCCGTAACCCAGGGCGGCGATGGTCGGATCGATCACGATCCGGTCCACCAGCGCGGTGCTCATCTCCGCGATCAATATGTTCAATTGCTTACAGATGTTGATATCAATGGGCGACTGGGCAATCAGATTATGCTTGTGCGCCATGCAGGCGCTGGTAATGGCCTTGTAGTTTTCAAGTTCCGCCACCCCCAGCAGCAGGTTCTCTCCTGCCGCCGCTTCCGCGACGACGGGGAATATGGCGGCGTCCTTCTCAGCCTTGCCGCAGCCTAACACAATCAGGGGCACGCCCACGGCTGCCAGGACCTTTTTCACCGCGGCGGCACACTCTTCGGGGGAGCTGTCTTTCAAATCTGGGTCGGCGCTCACCAGCCGCAGCAGGATCAGATCTGCGCCATACTGCTCCACGCATTTTTTAGCCCAGGCCCCCGGATCGTCAAAGACATCGCCATAGTACTTTTTAAAACAGGGATTCCATTCTTCGGGAGCCATATCCCATACTTCCAGGGCGACTACGGGGCGGTTCGGGATTTCACCCTCGAAATGGAGAAAAGGCAGTGCCGATTCTCCGCCCACGGTGATGGTGTGGCTGCGGGTGCCTCCCTCCGCCGCCGTCGCGCCGAGCACCACCTGGCCAACTTTACTTCTATATTTTTCCTTAAGGATTTCGACAGCCATCTTAACTCTCCTCTCGTAGATTCTTCCGCCAAAAGGATTCCACCCAATGATTTTCTTTCAGCCATTACAGGCAGCCGCCAGTTTTCCTGTTGCTCGCGTTGTTACGCAAAATGTTCCTTGGCGAACTTGGGTATGCCGGAGGCCTCGCGCGGCCCGACAATCACTTCCCAGCCCGATTCCTCTTCCAGGGCTCCTTTCAGCACGGCCACATAGCCGGGAATGACGATCTTTCGGTGGCTGACCAGATTATCCAGATCGGCCTTTTTCATGGCGGCGGCGATTGTCTCGGCGGTAAACTTGTTGTCTGCATAGGCGGTCAGCACGGAAACCCCTCCGGTATCCACCGACAGGATGCGGCCGGGTATGCGCGACGCTTCCACTTCTCCCTGGACGATAAAATAGGTGAGCGAAAAATTGGTGGTGCAGTAGACCGGAGAATCTGCCGTCGGCTCGCCCACGTCGTAGAGCTTCGGTTCGACCTGGATCGGTTTCTGCGGGTCGGTATATAGATTCTGGCGCCAGCTTAACAGCGGCAAAAGCTGCTGCCGGGCTGATGCTTTTAGCACCACGATGCCGGCATATTTGCTCACGTAGACCACGGCCTGGAGCAGCTCTTCCTGCGGATCCTCCTTCGTGGTAAAGGCCATGGCCGGATAGCCGAAAGAGCGGAACTTTTTGCGGACCGCCAGGCGGCGGATCTGAGTCAAATCGGCGAGGACCCGGGAGGTTTCACGGGCGCCGCTATCGAGTACCAGTTCCTTATGGCCTAGGGCTACGATCTTGTCTGCCAGGGTCGCGGTGTCATGCAAATCGCTGCCCCGCACCGCCAGGGGACAGCCCTTGGCCTTGGCCAGCTCCACCATCTTTTCATAGTTGTCGTTCGTGGCAGCATAGAGCAGCGGTTTGCGCTCCGCCACGGCAGACAAGGCCGCCTCCATGATCGCCGGATCCTCGGCGATCAGGATCAGCGCCTTGGCCGTCTTGCCAGCCACCGCTTCGGCGGCGGCTTTAAAAGTGTCCGCGTTGCCGGAATCGCATCTCACGGCAATCATGTCGGTGACGTAGTGCAAGCCGACCCGGTTGAATTCGAGCGAGTCAAAGGCAGCCGCTTCGGCGGCCACATCACCGCTGTCGCTGATCAGCACGGCGATGCCGGGCGGATGGAAAAAGCGCTTGTCATGGCGGAACAGCTCCGTTTCATCACCCAGTTCAATGACATGATCCCCGGCGCCCACCTTCACCAGCTTGATCGGGGGCGCCGCGGCCGAATCCAGGGCCGCCTTTGCCTCGTCCGATACATAGGGGCAGGCCTCCAGGGAAGCCTTGCCGCTGGCAAGCGCCATGGCAAAGGCCAGGCAGGTTGGAGAACCGCACTCTTTACAATTCGTTTTAGGCAGATGTTTATAGATCTCTAAGCCGGTTAAACCCATATTTCCCCTACTCCTTTCTTAAAAACAATTATTGGAAGATGATGCAAAGGCTACATCAGCGGGTCAAGCGTTAGGGCCGGATGTCCCTTCTCCTCCAGGAAAGGCAGGACTTCTTCCGCCGTGGTCCCGACCGTCTCGTCGGCGATCTTGTCGACAAAGTCTGCACCCAGGCCTGCTTCTTCCGCCCGCTGCCGCAGCCCGTCGCCCAAGTATTCTTTAAGCTCCTTGGGCATCCAGACTACGCGCGCCAGGCCGCCGTCGGCGCTGATGAATTTGCGGCTAAGAATATAAGTGCGGCCGTGTCCCATAAAACCGGGGGTTTGAATCCCGCCGCCCACGGTGCCGGCAAGGGTGGAAAAGGTCATTCCGCAGGGGGTTTCGCCGCTGTATTCACGGGTGACAATCATTACGCCGTTGGCCTCGGGCATAATTGCCATGATACATTCAAAGCAACCGCAGGAGGTCATCGGGCGGTCCATGAAGCTATAGATCGAGCACTCTTCAATGGTACGGTTGGAATTCAGGTAGACATATTCGTTAATCGATTGCCATATCCCTTTTTCCGCGTCGATGAGTCCCTCTTTCTTAATGGGCCGGTTGGGGCCGGTGGGGTCGATTTCATAGGCGGCCTTGGCGTCAAGCCAGCTGACCGCGCCGCAAAGACCCAGGCGCTCCGGTGTGACCACGCAGACGTGGTTGGGGGCGAACGACTGGCAGAGGATGCAGGAATAGAAGACATCCACGGCCTCGTCGGTCAGGCCCCGCAAGCGCTCGTCCCGGGCACCGTAGAATTCGCGGGCGCGGGCCAGCTCCGCCTCGATCCGCTCCTTGTCGGTAATCAGGGTCACCTGCACCCGGTCCACGATGGCGGGGAATTCATCTTTAAACTTGGCGACGAGCAGATCGCCGAAATGGCGGATCTTGAAACCCTTGGCGGCAGCGTCTTTACTGATGCGCACCCAGATCGTATCGCGCTGCGCCATGTGCCAGATCCCTTCCCCGTAATTGATGAGGTAGTGAATGCGCCGCTCGAGCACCCCCTCAAAGTCTTTCTGCATCTTGCGGCCGAAGATTTTCACCACGATGCCTAAGGGGAGGGAGCCTCCCTCGGGAACATCGTCCAATTCCGGGCCGATCACTTCGATCTTGCCGTCTTCGATCTCATCTTCGCCCACCATCTCCACCAGCTCGAAGGCAGTGGTGCGGCCGCCGCCAAACTCGATGCGCATGTCATGCTTGCGGATCACTTCGCCTTCAAAAGCGGGGCCCACGGTAATCGGCACCGGAATGTCAACGATCTTCAGCTTAATCCCGCGTATCTCCAGGGCCACCTTGACCATGTCGTCGTAGTTCGGATGGGAAATATACCAGTTCGGGATCTGCTCATCGGCGGGAAGCTCCTGGTCGGTAATCACGGGAAAACCGAGGAAGATGGCGGCGAAATGGGCGGCCACCTGGACCTCGTCGATTTCACCGAGCTGCAGCACGAAGGCGCGGACCCGGCGGCGCTGGTAATCGCGGGTATTCTGCCGTTCTCCGGGCGGAATCCCGCCGAAGGCCATCCCGGCGCGCAGGGCATAGTTCACGGCGTGGATGATCTGGGTGAAGTTCCCTGTGGGGAAGGCGATAAAATCGATCCCCAGCTTCAAACCGGCCTCAATGGCCTGCTCCACCACCTGGTTGCACAAGAAAATCATAAAGCCCTTGCTCTGCAGCTCCTGGACCAGTTTGGCCACCGCTTCCTTGGATTTGCCCCGCCCCATGATCACCGCCTGGCCCGGAATGGTCCAGTCGACCAGGAGGATGCCGTAGCGCCGCACCACCGGGTCGCCCAGGAAGCCGGTCCAGGGATCCACGTGCAGCCGGGCCCCGTCCAAGTAGCGCAGCGCCTCTATGATCTCCGCCGCATAGGCTGTCGCTTCGCCGCAGAGGCGGGCATTGTAAAAGTTTAGCTCTTCGTAAATCTGGTTGCGCATCCGGTTTAAGATCGGGGGCAGTTCGCCAAGCTTGGTCACGGCTTCACCGCTTAAGGCTCTGATTACCGGGAGATAGTAGCCAGTGTCGGGGTAGCCAACGGGTTTATCGGGGCCGTAACGGCGGATCGCCTGATTCAATAATATCTCGGCGTAACTGGTGGCAATGACGGCGCCGTCGTACGCCTTTTTAAACAGCTTTAACGGCGGATTGGACTCGTCGATGGAGCCTTCGTAGATCTCTTCAAACGATTCCTTCCATTCCCTGGCCAAAACACCTTCAAAGCCGCTGGATTCAGCCATCTTTCTCTCCTCCTTGTCAGTAAACTATTTACCACCCTGTCGAGAGGGCTGTTTCATATTTTTCGGCAGCTTGCTTATGGACACGCAGCTTCCAGGTTCGCTCATCCAGGGAGGCCAGAATCCGATCAACCGACTCTTCCGGATCTGTTTCCCACATGAAGTAACCGCCGTACACATCCTCGGCAATCTGCAGGGCGATGCCGTTGACCAGGTCGCTTCCCGTAATATAAGGGTAGACCCCCACGTGCGTCGGCATGCCCAGGGCCACGCACCAGCAGCCGATAGCCACCGCCTTCTCGCTCATGGCCTCCGGGGCCGAAGCGGTATAGGGCACCTTGGGTGTATCAATGCCCCACTGGCGGGCCATGAGGGTCATCAGGTCGTAGGCGCGGCTGTTGTCCACGCAGGAACCCATGTGAAAGACCAGGGGCAGATCTTCCTTGAGCCCGTTGGCCTCGTTGAGGCGGTATAAAAATTTCTTCAACCCATCGCCCGCATATTTTTCTACCGCCTCGCCGGTCAACAGCCCTGCCTTGGCGCAAGCCCCTGCAGCGCAGCCAGTGGCGACCATGAAGACGTTGTTTTTAGCCAGGCCTTTGGCGATGGTGAGATGATTTTCATCGTGGATGCGCTTCAGGTTATTGCAGCCGGCCAGGAGAACAACGCCGCGCAGCTCGCCCGCTTCAATGGCCTCGGTTAATACCTGGATCGGGTTCTCGGGATTGACCGCTTTAAAGAGCTCAAGGAGTGCCTCGAGGCTAAAGCCGGCGACTACCTTATGCTTGATCTGGGGAATGCTGATCCGGTCTTTGTTCCGCTCCTTGTATGCTTCAATGGCCAGGGTGATCACTTCCCGCGCTTTGTCCATGGCGTTTTCCTCCACAAAGTCCACATGGTAAGCCCCGGGAATCTTCACATTGCCCGAAGTAGTCACAATGCGCGTATGAAAACACTCGGCGACCGCCCGGATGCCGGGCATGATGCACTGGATATCCACGATCATGGCATCCAGAGCCCCGGTCATGATCGGCAGCTCCTGGGNNACACAGCTGTGATCGTGCAGCACGCGCAGGTTATTGCAGCCGCACAGGAGCACTACACCGCTCAGCTGTCCCGAGTCGATCGCATCGGTGAGCACCTTGATCGGATTGTCCGGATTGACCGCGGCAAAGATATCGAGGATCGCCTCGACGCTGAAGCCGGCGGTAACCTTGTTGGTCAACTGGGGAATATCGATACGATCGGGCAGCCTTTCCTTGTAGGCCTCGATGGCCAGGTGGATGATCTCGCGTGCTTTCTCCACCGCCCGGTCCTCGGTAAATTCGACATGGTGCGCCCCGGCGATCTTCGAATGGGACATCGTGGTGATAATGCGAGTATGGAAGCACTCGGCAACGGCCCTGATCCCGGGCATGATGCACTGCACATCGACGACCATGGCATCGATCGCTCCGGTCATGATCGGCAGCTCCTGGGAGATGAAATTGGTCAGCAGGGGCACCCCCTGGCGCATGAGCACTTCGTTGCCGGTGCAGCAGATCCCCGACACCTTGATACCCCTGGCGCCCACTTTTTCGGCTTCCGGCTTCATCTCCCGCGCCGCGCTGACGATCATTTCGCTTAAAAGCGGGTTGTGCCCGTGCACCGCGATATTGATGCACTCCGGATCCAGCACCCCCAGGTTGGCTTCCGATACTACCGGCCTGGGGGTGCCGAAGATAATGTCGGAGAGGTCGGTGGCAATATGCTCGCCGCAGAAATCGGCCACCGCCGTTTTTAAGCCTTGAAAAATCAGGTTTACCGGGTCGGCATCCATGCCGGCGTGGGTCTGGGCGATGCTTTCAGCAATGGTGCCGAACACGCCGCGGGGCATCACATTGCAATCCTCCAATTTTTTGACCCGCTCCGGGATGATCGATTTTGATACCCAGCGCGCCGCTTCTTCGTCTGCCGCTTCAAAGCGGCACAGATCTTCCCTGGCCATTTCAACCAGTTCTTCAAATATTTCTAAATCGCTCTTACCCTCTCTGGATATACCAATCCGGTCGGCCACGGCGTATAACTTTTGTAGATCTGTTATCTTGTAATCCGGCGCTTCCCCTTCCAGCATCATGGCGCCCACATGGGCCATGTGGCGCGTGTGATCCGCGTGGGCTGCGGTGCCGCCGCAGATCATCCGGAGCAGGTTGCGGGCTACGATCGTATAATCGTGCGCCCCGCAAATGCCCTTGCTGGCCTTTTTGGTAATCCGGCACGGCCCCTGCAGGCAGATCCGGCAGCAGATCCCCTGTTCGCCAAAATTACACTGGGGCTGCATTTTCACGTAACGGTCGTAGGCTGTTTCAATCTGTCCGCCTTTTTGCTCCAAAACAGCCAAAGCAGCCGGATCTATGGTCCTCTTGTTGTCTACCTTTTTCACTTCTTCGGACATAGCTCTTGGCTAACCTCCTTAATGAAAATGTAATTATACAAGATTGACTCTCATTCCTATCGGGGGCTAAGCACATCCACCTCCACCGATTTTATTTAATATTTCTTCCACGCCGGGTAAAAGGTCATCTGGCCTAAAACCGGCTCCCTCGGCAGAACGGGCCCTTTCCAGGACTTTTTCACTGAAGGGAATCATGCCGGCCACACGCTCGGCGGGTAGTTGATCCAGCAAGAAGCGCCGATCGCTCTCTGTGCGGATTTTATTGCCGACAAAAAACAGCTGCGGTACATTGATCTCCCCGGCCAGATGCTCCACGGCCAGCGCGGTGCTCAAGCCGGCGCGAGTCGGCTCCACCACCACCAGCATCGACTGGATGCCACGTGCCGTGCCGCGGGTGAGATGTTCGATTCCGGCGCTCATATCCAAAACTACCGCTTCGGGACGATCGAGCAGGACATTGGTCAAAACGGAGTTTAAAAAGGAGTTTTCCTTGCAATAGCAGGCGGAGCCGCCTTGCTTGATGGCCCCCATTTTGATTAGCCTGATCGCTCCCTGCCGCAGGGTATAATGATCAAGAATATCGCCCACCTCGGGGTTGAGATCGACAAAGGACCCGCCGCCGGCATTTTTTTCTTTAATCAGATCATGCAGCTCGATTAAGGGCTGCAGGGAGGCCAGCGCTTTCCCATCCAGCCCTAAGGCCAGGCCCAGATTGGCGTCGGGATCGGCATCCACGGCGAATACCGGCTTTTGCTGTGCAGCCAGCCAGCATACGATGCTGGCGGCAAGAGTGGTTTTCCCGGCACCACCTTTGCCGGAAACTGCAATTTTCATTGCATGAATTTCCTTTCAAGATATACAAAAGTAAAAATTTGCACTTGTTTGATTCGACAGCATTGTTTTGAAATCCTTTACTAATTTTAAAGTTATAATTTTAACATTATTAAAAATTGATACCTTATTCAGTCATCAAGAATACAGTCTCTTAGGAAGGAAAGGAACGGCTTTAGTGTTCGATTGTGAGGAATCAGGGGAAATGCGGGAGCAAATCTTTGGGATATAAAAATACAAAAGGAAACCGGCGCTCTAAGACTGCACCGGCTTCCTGCTCTTTTTCACATTCCAGTTAAGTTCTTTGAGGAGTGGGAGAGGGATGGGGAGCGGTCCCCTTGTCCCTCTACCGCGCTTTTTTTAAGCCGGGTTTTTTTCCGGGCCCGTTGTCTTAAACGTGAACTGCCCCTCTACGAAGTCTACATAGACCATTTCACCCGGCCTGATCTTGCCCTGCAGCATTTCTTCGGAAATGGCGTCCTCTAGCCGTTTCTGGATCACCCGGCGCAGCGGCCGCGCCCCAAAGGAAGGATCGTAACCTTCCTTAACCAACTGGGCTTTTGCCGCCTCAGAAACATCCAGTTTCAAGCTAAATTCCGCAATGCGCCGGTTTAATTCAGCGAGCATGATCTCCACGATTTGACTAATGTGTCCTTCATTCAAAGCATGGAAGACGATGATATCGTCGACCCGGTTCAAGAATTCGGGTCGGAAGGTGCGTCTCAGCTCGTCAAGCACCCGCTCCTTCATCTGCTCGTAACCGGCCTCTTCACTGGACACCCCGAAACCGAGAGTTGACTTGCGCAGGTAAGTGGCCCCCACGTTGGAGGTCATGATCACCACGGTGTTGCGAAAATCAACCGTGCGTCCCTTGCCGTCGGTAAGCCGCCCATCCTCCAGGATCTGCAGCAGCACGTTAAAGACATCGGGATGTGCCTTCTCCATTTCATCGAAGAGGATTACCGAATAAGGCTTGCGCCGTACTTTTTCGGTCAGTTGCCCCCCCTCTTCGTAGCCTACATAACCAGGCGGCGCGCCAATTAAGCGGGCTGCCGTATGCTTCTCCATATATTCGGACATGTCGAGCCTGATCACGGCGCGCTCGTCACCGAATAGCGCTTCGGCCAGCGCCCGGGCCAGCTCTGTTTTCCCCACTCCGGTTGGACCGAGAAAGATGAAGGAGCCCACCGGACGCTTCGGATCCTTCAAACCGGACCGGGCGCGGCGGATGGCCCGCGAAACTGCGCTGACCGCCTCATCCTGCCCGATGACCCGCTCGTGCAAGATCTCTTCCAGCTTGAGCAACCGCTCCGATTCACCCTCGGCCAGCTTCTTCACCGGAATACCGGTCCAGCTCGAGACAATATAGGCCACATCATCGGCGGTAACCATGGCCTGGTCCGCGGTGCTGAGCTTCTGCTCCCATTCCCGCTTCAGCTCATCAAGTTCTTCTTTGAATTTGTGCTCCTGGTCGCGCAGCTTGGCCGCCAGTTCGAATTCCTGGTTGCGCACCGCCGCCTCTTTTTCGCTGCGCAGGCTGTGCAGCTTCTCTTCCATCTCCTTTAAATCGGGCGGGGCGGTATAATTGCGAATCCGCACCCTGGAGGCGGCCTCATCGATCAAATCGATGGCCTTGTCAGGGAGGAAGCGATCGGTGATATAACGGTCCGAAAGCTGAACCGCCGTTTCCAGGGCTTCGTCCGCGATCTTCACCTTGTGATGCGCCTCATAGCGATCGCGCAAGCCCTTTAAGATGGCCAGGCTTTCCTCGCGGGTCGGCTCACCCACCATAATCGGCTGGAAGCGCCGCTCCAGGGCCGGGTCTTTTTCAATATGCTTGCGATATTCATCCAGCGTCGTGGCGCCAATACACTGCAACTCGCCCCGCGAAAGGGCCGGTTTTAAGATGTTGGAGGCATCGATGGCCCCCTCCGCCGCTCCGGCGCCGATCAGCGTATGGAGCTCGTCGATAAAGACCATGACATTACCCGCTTCGCGCAGTTCCTGCATTAGTTTGCGCAGCCTCTCCTCAAATTCACCGCGATACTTGGTTCCGGCCACCACGGCAGCCAGCTCGATCGTCACCAGCCGCTTATCACGCAGGATCTCAGGCACATTGCCTTCAACGATCCGCTGGGCCAATCCCTCGGCGATGGCGGTTTTACCGACCCCCGGTTCGCCGATGAGGCACGGGTTGTTCTTGGTGCGGCGGCTTAGCACCTGAATCAAACGCTCTATTTCTTTGTCGCGGCCGATCACCGGGTCAAGCTTGCCCTCGCGGGCCAGCCGGGTGAGGTCGCGGCCGAAAGCATCCACGGTCGGGGTTTGCGGCCCTCGCTTTTCCTCGCTGCCGCTCGGGGGCGCCCCTTCCCCGCCGCCCAACAGTTGGAGCACCTCTTTCCGCGCCCGTTTCAGGTCAACCTGCAGATTGGACAAAACCTGCGCGGCAATCCCTTCACCTTCGCGAAGCAACCCGAGCATAATGTGCTCGGTGCCGACATAGTTATGTCCCAGGTTTTGACTTTCCTCGATGGCCAGCTCCACCACCCGCTTGGCCCGCGGCGTATAGCTAATACTCTGTGCAAGGATCTTTTCTCCCTTGGGGGTGATCCGCTCCACCTGCTGGCGGACCTTGTTCAAGTCGACCCCCATATTCTGCAGGGCCCGGGCCGCAACGCCGGACCCCTCCCGTACCAGACCCAGCAGCAGGTGCTCCGTACCGATAAAGTTATGGTTTAACCGTTTCGCCTCTTCTTGAGCCAGCACCAGGACCTGCTGGGCTCGCTCCGTAAATCTGCCAAACATAAACATGTTACATTCACCTCTATTCTTAAAAGCTAGTATCAATCATTTTTCTCAAGCCGATTCTTTAAACTGGTTCAGCCGTTTTCTAATTTGCTTCGGCCGTTCCAGGTCCCGTTCCACACCGCTCAACTCCTTCCCGGCCAGGTACTGCAGAGTGGCCGGGCGGATAATCACCAGCAGTTCGTTGAGGATTTTATGATTCACTCCCTTGATTAAACCGAGGTCAAAGCCGAGGCGCACATCGGAAATCAGCTGCATCGCCTCCTGCGAATTCATCATTTGCGCGTATTTGAGCAGCCCCAGGGCCCGCCAGGCACGATCGGCGATCTGTGCCCTGTTTTCATTAAGCAGGGCCTGCCGCGCGTTCTGTTCATGTTCAATGATCTGCCGGGTGATGCTGCCCAGGTTGCGCAAAATTTCTTCTTCCGATTGACCAAGGGTAATCTGGTTTGAAACCTGGACGAGGTTGCCGATAATATCGGTCCCTTCCCCGTAAAGGCCGCGCGCAGTCAGGCCTACCTGTGAAAGGGCGCTTAAAATCCGGTTGATCTGCTTGGTCATGATCAAGGCCGGCAAGTGAAGCATTACCGAAGCCCGCAAGCCGGTCCCAAAGTTGGTCGGGCAGGCGGTCAGGTAGCCACAGTGCTCATCAAAGGCGTAATTGATGCCGGCTTCCAGCAAATCGTCGTAGCGGTCGGCCTCCATCCAGGCTTCTTCCAACTGCAGGCCCGGCATAATTGCCTGGATCCGCAGGTGGTCTTCTTCGTTGACCATGACGCTGATCGCTTCGTCGCGGCGCAGCAGCACTGCACCGTGATCCGCTTCACGCGCCAGGAAAGGGCTAATCAAATGCTTTTCCACGAGCACCTGTTTTTCGAGAGGCTGCAGCTCCTCCATGGTCTTCCAGGTGAAATCCCGAAAGGCTTCCTGGCCTGCGGCGGCGATTACTTTTTCCAGCACCGTCCGGTTCTGTTCGGCGGAAGCAAGATAGGGGAAGGGAAGCCCTTCAATATTGCGCGCTACCCGCACCCGGGAACTGATGACCGTGCCGAGCTCCGGACCGTTTCCTTCCATCCACCGGCTCAAAGTAAACTTGCTCTGCGCCATCGCCTATACACCTCCCCCGTGGAGTTCCTGCTCTAGCTTGCGAATCTGATCCCGCAGCCTGGCCGCTTCTTCAAACTCCTCGCTACGCACCCGCTGCTGCATCTCTTCTTTCAGCCGTTCCAGCTCCCGCTTGAGACGAACGCTGCTCTGGCTGCGGCGGGGCACCTTGCCGCCATGGCGCGTACTGCCGTGGATCCGGCGCAGTAGAGGAATTAATTTTTCTTGAAAAGCGCCATAGCAGTTGCTGCAGCCGAGGCGGCCTATCTGGCTGAACTGGGCGAAAGTCAGGCCGCAATCAGGACACTGCAGTTTTGCAGCCCGCAGTGCTTCGCGGGAGCCGCGCATGCTTTCATTCAGCAGGGTCCCGAATAGATTATGCAGGGAAAACTGGGGCTGAAAGGTAAAATCCAGTTCTTCCCTCTCCCTGGCGCAGCGCTTGCATAAATGCAACTCCGATTTTTGACCGTTAATGATTTTCGAAATATAAACGGTTGCTTCTTCTTTCCCGCATTCTTGACATAACATGTTGGATCACTCTCCTCGCCAAGAGATAAATTGTTCTATAAAAGATTAAAAGCTTTCTTTTAGTATTGCTTCCAGGGCGGCGATAAACAATTTTTGTTGCAGCGCCCTGAGCTGATCCGGTTCCGGGAGCAGTCCGGCATAATGGTCGTCTTCCAGCAGCGCTTCAAGCATCTGAGCTTCCCGCCGTGTCAGCAACCGCTCTTCATAGCACCGCTTGATCAACCGGGTTACCCTGGCGGGGTTAAAGCCGCCGTCAGCAATCTTTTCCATGGCCTCTTTCCAGAACCGCCTTTTATTCGGATCAACGCGGTAGATGCGGATATAGCCCCCTCCGCCGCGCTTGCTTTCCACCAGGTAGCCGCTCTCCAGGTTAAAGCGGCTATCCAACACGTAATTGATCTGGGAAGGGACGCAGGTAAACTTCCGCGCCAGTTCGCGGCGCTGGATATCGACATAATTGCGCGTACTCAGCGCCAGCAGTTTTTTTAAATGTTCTTCAATATAATCGGACAGGTTGGCCATTGCTTTTCCTCCCCATCGCAAGTTTGACCTTCTTTGACCTTCAACTATATTATACCCCTGTTTTCCCCTGTTTAGGCAAGCAGAATTAATGATTATTATGGCCTATCATGGCCTAAATATGGGATTTATGCGGTAATTATAACATGCAGACGCCTTTTATCTGCGAAAAATAAAAAATTCCGTGCAAAATCAAATTAGGCACGGAATGGGGCGGTAACAGCGCGAAACTGGAAGTAACCTGAGGAACCCTTCTAAAAATGCGGCAGCGCTTTAAAGTTCCTTCGCAGCGAGCTCCTTCGCTTCGCTCAGGATGACATTAAGGGCACCCTGGGAATTATGGCCGGCACCATTTTCATACCCCTGATGGCGCCCCCGCCAGCAGGGGTTGGGCGGCTAATCTATTTGCGGGACACCTTTTGCACCGCAACCCCTTCCCCCTCCCAGATTATCTCCAGGACTCCGGCCACCCTCGAAAGCCGGTCGAAAAGCCGGGCTTCCTCAAGCTTTAAAGGAGCGGCAAGGGTGAAATTGATAGACACAATTTCAGCCTGCTGGGCATGATCGTACTCTTCAGGCCCCAACTCCACTTTACGGATGTTTATCCCTAAATCACCGAGGATGCTTGCCACCCGCCCCAATAAGCCGGGCTGATCCACTGCCCGGATCTGTAGCTGCCTGCTCCGGCGCTGGCCAATAATGACCCAGTCAACCCGGCCCAGGAGCACCAGGCTGATCAAAACGATAAAGGTTGCAAGGCCGGCCCCCATATAAAAGCCGATCCCGGCCGCCAGGCCGATGCCGGAGACCACCCAGATGCTCGCGGCAGTGGTCAGGCCCCGGATGCTGCCCCGCTGCTGCAGGATCGTCCCGGCACCCAAAAAACCGATCCCGGTGATCACCCCGGCAGCGATCCGGCTCGGATCAACTTCAAAACCGGGTTCCAGTACATCGCCAAACCCATAGCGGGAGACCATCATTAACAGGGCGGATCCGACACATACCAAAATGTGAGTGCGAAAACCGGCCGGGCGGTTATGCGCTTCGCGCTCCATGCCCACCAGGCCGCCGCACAAAACAGCAAGGCCAAGCCGTAAGGCGATTTCCCAGTAACTAAGCTCCATCCACAGCCAAACTCCTTCGTTACGAGTAGTCAAAATATGAATTTACTAAGAGTTAATATCCTACAAAAAAATAGATTAAAATATATTAATAGTAGCTTATGAGTCCATGCCAAAACATTGCCTCACTTTTTTTTCGTTACTTGGGCGCAGGCCGCAAAGCCGCGGCGCTGTAATAGTTGCCGTTGTTCCACAGTAAAAATTCTTCAATCCCCAGATCCTCCGCCGCCTGGATCTGGGCCCTCACCTCGGCGGCGCCATAAAAATGGTTGATGGTAAAAGCCTGCAGCCAGGGACGGAGCTGCGCCTCCAGGCCGGCCTGCTCCAGGCGCGCCTGGGCATCCCGCAGGCTCAGGTAAACGGTGTCATAGGGCGCCCTTTCCGGATCCGGCAATCCGAGGTTCCCGGCGCCATAATGGGAGGGATAAATCATCGGGCAGACCAGGTCTACCGTGGCGGCGAGCGATTCCAGGTGCTGGCCGATACCCTGGTCCCCAGGGTCGGAGGTTACCAGGCCGAATACATCGACCGACAGCTCCACCTCGTATTCCGCGAGCGAAGCGCGGGCATAGCGCAGGAAGGCAGCAATGACCTCGGGGTAAGGGCTCCCGTCTTCCGCCGGGTAATGGATATCGCTTAAGTCCCCGTCGGAAGGAAAGCGGACATAGTCAAACTGGATTTCACGAAAACCCAGCTCTGCCGCTTCCCTGGCCAGCGCCACCACGTATTTCCAGGCATCCTTATTATACGGATCAAGCCAGTAATCGGCGCCATAGCGCCAGGGCTCGCCGCGCCCGTTTAACGCGGCCAGTTGCGGCATCTGCGTGGCGATTACGGGATCTTTAAAGGCCACGATGCGGGCGATGGGGTAAATCCCGCGCTCGGCCAGCGTGGCCATAAAGCCGGCCGGATCGCTGATAAAATGATCCGGCGCGCCGGCCGATTCAGCCCAGGGGACCATGGTCCGCGGATAGGTAAGCCTGCCCCGGTCATCTTTTAAATCAACCACAATGGCGTTTAATTCGGTATTGTCGATTAACTCAAGCAAGTCGGAAAAGAAAGGTCCGGTGACCGGCTGCTCGAATACATTTACATAGATTCCCTTCACCTGTTCGGGACGCGGGATCAACGGAGATTCCGGCCAGAAAGGAGCAGGAGGCTTCTTCTCTGATTCGGAACCGGGTTGCTGCTCTTCCGGCGCCGTGTTTCCGGGATAGGCATGTTCGGCGCGATCTGAATTTATGAAAAAAATAAACGCAGCCCCTCCCGCAAGCAATACCAGCAGCGCGGCAGCGAGCAGTAACGGAAAGCGTGACGGTGACCGGCGGTGCGGTTCATAACCCGGATGGTGCACTGATTCATCCTCCTTGATGCAAAGCCCTGTCAAGATTATAACATATTACGTAAACGCCACATTTTTTTAAAGAAACAATCACATTCAAAGGGTATTGATAGGGATAGGGGCTTCGTTTCCCGGAATTCTATCACAACCCGCTATCAAATGGAGGGCAGTTTTTGCTTTATGTTCAGTACTGCCGCAAAGAGATCACCGCGTTCACGGAGCAGGGCCGGGGTATTCTTGATGGAAAAGTCACCGGGTTTAATCTTCCACGATGCCACTTCTTCCCAGCTTAGCGGCATTGAAACGGGAGCGCCCGGCAAGGGGCGGGGGCTGTAAGGTGCGGCCAGGGTTTTGCCGCGCCCATTCTGGAGATAGTCAAGGTAAAGCTTTCCGCCGCGCTGCTCAACCTTGCGCTCCAGGGTGGTTATGGCGGGCAGCAGCCGGTGCACCTGCGCGCATACCGCCTCCACGAAACGGCGCACCTGACCGTAGGCATAGAGCGGCTCAAGGGGAACATAGATCTGCAGGCCGCTCGCTCCCGATAACTTCGGGAAACTCTCCAGGTTGAAATGAAGCAGGACTTCGCGCACGGTGAGGGCGACTTCGCGGATCTGGCCGGAGGTGGTTTTCTCCATCGGATCGAGATCAAAGACGGCAAAATCAGGTTTTTCGAGGGAACCGATACTGGAGAGCCAGGGATGCAGCTCCAGGCAGGCCTGGTTGCCCAGCCAGACCAGCGTCTCCACGTTTGCGGCAACAACATAGCGGGTTTCTTTGCCGTCCCGGTGCTTAATGGCAATCGTGTGCAGCCACTCCGGGGCCCCCTCCGGAACATTTTTCTGGTAAAAGGCTTCCCCGTTAATCCCGCCGGGAAAGCGCTGCACCACCAGGGGCCTGTTCTGAAGATGCGGCAGCAGGAAAGGGGCGACTTCAATATAGTAGCGAATTAAATCATGCTTGGTATAGCCCTGCTCCGGCCAGAGAATCCGGTCCAGGTTAGTCAGGCGCACCCTTCTTTGATTTATTTCCAGTACTGGCATCTAAACACCCCTACAATGCCGCCTCTTCGGGAGGCCGGTTGCTGAAACCGATCACCACCGGGGCGCGCAGGCGCAGATCCGCCGTCCATTCGGCGAATTCGATCATGGCGGTAAGCCTGGGCTCGAGCCAGAGGATATTCTTGCCGGCGGGCGGGTTTATAAAAGGCGGTTTGCCGGCCGCTTCCCGGGCTGCATAAGCTTTCAGCAGCTTTAAATCATTACCGGTCAAGCCGGAACCGGCCCGGCCAAGATAGAGGAGCCTGCCGTCTTGATATGCGCCCAGCAGGAGCGAACCGACTGTCCCCTGCTGCACGGTGACCCCGCCCACCACGCAGAGGAGGCGCCGCCGCGGTTTGATCTTGAGCCAGTAATCCGATTTAACGCCAAAAACATAGGGGCTCTCCTTCTTTTTGGCGACAATCCCCTCCAGCTCCATCTCGACAACCTGCCGGTAAAGCTCGAGCCCGCTCGGAAAATTATCGTTAAGATAAAGGGGCTTTTCCGCGGTAACGCTGCCGGCAAGGATCTGCAGGCGCTCCTTCAGCGGGAGACGGCTTAAATCCTTTCCGTCAATGTAGAGCAGGTCGAAAACGCAATAGGTGCAGGGCATCTGGCTTGATAAGGCTTTGATCACACTTTCCCGGCCGGCCAGGTCGCGCCGCAGCACCCGGGCGAAGCTGGGCTTCCCCGACTTTAAGACCACGATCTCGCCGTCCAAAAGGGCATCTGTGGCTTTGATCAGGCGGGCAAGGCTTTGCAGCTCCGGGTATTGCGCGGTGCGGGGATTTCCCTTGCGATTCTGCAGCCGGATGGCGCTTCCCTCTTTGAAGACCAGCATCCTGACCCCGTCCCATTTCACCTGGAAATAATGGGCATCGCTGTCAAAAGGTTTGGGGGCGGAAACCGGCTCCATGGGCCGGATCAATTGAAAAAAGCGCCCGAGCGGCGGTTCAAGCCTGAGCTGAGCCAACTTTTTCTTTCTGGCGCGGACGCCGGCCGGCTCCGCCGCCGCCCCCTTTCCGGGTAGCGCTGACGCTGGCTTTTAAGGCTTCCATCAGGTCAACCACTTCGCCCTTTTCAGGAGAAGGCGCCAGGTAAACCTCCTCCCCCGCAATTTTACCCTCGATAATTTCGAGCAGGGCGCGGCGGTAATCGTCAGTGTATTTTCCCGGATCAAAGGGCGCGGTCAGGTTCTTGATCAGCTCCTGCGCCATTTTTAGCTCATTTTCGTGGATCTTCACGTCGCGGTTCCAGGCCGGCAGGGCGGCAGTGGGGCGCACTTCATCGGGGTAAAACATGGTTTCCACCACCATGTGATCTTCATATATTCTCAACACTCCCAGGGCCTGCCGCGACCGGAGCACCATCCGGACCACCGCGACCATTCCGGCCTCAACCATGGCTTGCAGCAGCAGCTGGTAAGCCTTTTCACCGGTCTCCGCGGGGACCAGATAATAGCTGCGATCGTAGTAAACAGGATCAATCTCTTCCTGGCGCACGAAGTCGACGACGGCAATACTTTTTGTCGACTCTTCGGGGATGCGGGCCAGGTCGCTGTCGGCGATGATGACAAAGCGGCCTTTCTCATATTCATATCCTTTTACAATTTCATCTGGAGCCACCTCTTTTTTGCAAGTAGGGCAGACCTTCCGGTACTCGATGGGCGTCCGGCACGGTTCATGCAACTGGCGGAAGCGCACATTTTTTTCCTCCGTGGCCGCAAAGAGGCGCACCGGGATATTAACCAGGCCAAAACTGATGGAGCCTTTCCAGAGCGGGCGCATGGTTTCATCACCCCGGGGTTGATTTGATAAGCTAGCTTTAGCTTTCCCGCCCCATTTTGCCCTTATCCCTGGCAAAGCAGGCGCCTCTTTACGCTTCCTTACGGCTGCCAGGTGACGGGCACTTGCCCGAAGAAAAAGGGCACGGATTACCATGCCCCTCAAGAACCAGTGAATCGATATTCCTCTCCAACTCTCTTTCCAGCCTGCAGCCTTAAATGCCAACCCCCAATCTGGTTACAGCAGCGGTGGCGGCGATAGCGCCGTCGGCGGCAGCGGTAATCACCTGGCGCAGCCCTTTCAAGCGCACATCACCGGCGGCATAGACCAGCGGCAGTGCCGTTTCCATGTTTTCGTTGGTGATGATGTAACCGCCTTCATCCAGGGGCAGCTCATCCCTCAGGAAAGCGGTGTTCGGCTGCCGGCCGATGTAAATGAATACCCCGCTCACCGGCAGGTTCCGCTCGCGGCCGTCCTGGATCAGGGCGAGGGCCTCCACTTTACGCTCTCCGGCAATCTTCTGCACGGTCGTGTTCCAGAGCACTTCTACCTGGGGCAGCGCCAGCACTCTTTCCTGGAGCTCCTTGACCCCCCGGAAAGCATCGCGGCGGTGAATCAGGTAAATCTTTGTCGCAAACCGGGCCAGGAACAGCGTTTCCTCCAGGGCGGCATCACCCCCGCCGACCACGGCGATCTCTTTGCCGCGGAAAAAGGCGGCGTCACAGGTGGCGCAGTAGGATACCCCCCTGCCGCGCAGGGTCTGCTCGCCATCCACGTTGAGCATGGCCGGCACCGTGCCGGTGGCAATAATCACGGCCCGTCCGGCGATCTCCTCCCCGGCTGCAAATACCTTTTTTACCTCTCCTTTAAGCGATACCTGTTCCGCTACCACTTTTTTCACCGGCACCTTCCAGCGCTTAAGCTGCTCTTCCAGGAGTTGCCCAAAATCCGCACCGGTAATCCCCTCCGGAAACCCCGGGTAGTTGTCGAGCCTTTCGGTGGAGACAATCTCGCCGCCCAAAAGCATTTTTTCGAGAACAACAACCGAGAGACCGGCCCTGGCGCCGTAAAGGGCTGCGGTAGCCCCGGCAGGGCCGCCCCCCACAATGACGAGATCGTAAAGGAGTTTTGTCATGGACACACCTCCGCTTTGCTGTCTAAACCTATTGTATCAAAAACCGGGTCAGGGTATTGCCGTAGAAGTTAACAATAAGGACCAGTATGACCGTCCCGGTCTCCGTTCTTAGGAAATGAGGAGGCTTAAATCGAGGGATTTAAAAGAGTGGGTCAGGGCGCCGCTGGAGATGTAATCCACGCCGGTGGCGGCTACCTCCCTTAAGCGCTCAAAGGTAATGTTGCCCGAAGCTTCGAGCAGGGTTCTACCGGCGGTGATCTCGACGGCCCGGCGCATCATCTCCACGTCCATATTGTCAAGCAAGATCAGGTCCGGTTGGGCAGCCAGCGCCTCCTCCAGCTCCGCCAGGGTGGTAACCTCGATTTCGATCCGCAGCGTAAACGGTGCCTTTTCCCGTATCGCCTGCACCGCGGCGCTGATTCCGCCGGCAGCGCGGATATGGTTTTCCTTGATCAAGATGCCGCCGTCCAGGGCCAGGCGGTGATTGCAAGCCCCTCCGGTGAGGACGGCGTATTTTTCCAGCAAGCGCAAGCCGGGAGTGGTTTTCCTGGTATCGGCCAGCCGGACCGGGTATGCTTCGAGCTCCTTCACCCAGGCTGCCGTTTTGGTGGCAATGCCTGAAAGGTGCTGGATGAAATTTAAAGCAGTCCTCTCTCCGGTCAAGATCGAGCGCAGAGAACCGCTCACGGCAAAAACTGGACAGCCCGGTTCAACCTGCGCGCCCTCGGCAACGAGGCGGCGGCATTGCACCTGGGGATCCAGCACCTCAAAAACAGCCTCCGCCACCGGCAAGCCGCAGATTACTCCCTTTTGCTTGGCGAAGATCCGCGCCTCTCCGGAGGCCTCTGGCGGTACTGCGTACTGGGTCGTTAAATCTCCGGACCCAATATCTTCTTTAAGAGAGCGTGTTATGATATCGCGGAGCATGAAGATTGAAAGCATCGACTACTCTCCTTTTACTCCATAAAAAATGGTTGGGGGTAGGCAATGGTCCCTTCTCCAACAGTTTCCCCACCGGCCTGGAAACAGATATGAGTTTTTCCCAGATCAGGGTCAAGATCGGGATAATCCTCCCGGTAATGGCAACCCCTGCTTTCACGGCGCGCCAGGGCGGATTCGACCATCATGGCCGCCACCAAAAGCATGTTCTGGGTTTCGGTGAGCTCTGTTTCGGTAAAATCGTATGCCAGGATCTTCCACCAGGATTTAATCTTTTCCCGGGCTTCCTGCAAGCCAGCCGCAGTGCGGACTAAACCGGCATGTTCCCACATCAAATCCTGCAGCAAAGGACGGATCTGACGGCAAAGCTGCTCCTCTGCAGCGCCTGCCTCTCTTTTCAGTCCTTTTCCCTTTTCCAAATCATCGCTGTATTCCGGATATTCCGGCGCCTTTACCGCCGCCGCTGCCAGGGCCACGCGGCAACCGAAAACCAGGCCCTCCAGCAGGGAATTGCTGGCCAAGCGGTTCGCGCCGTGCACACCGGTAGAGGCCACCTCGCCCACGGCAAAAAGATTCTCCACCGCTGTCCGCCCGTCCAGGTCCACCGCGATGCCGCCGATCAAATAATGGGCCGCCGGCGATACCGGAATGCAATCGCGCTCGAGATCATAACCCCATTCGCGGCAGCGGCTCGAGATGGTAGGAAAACGTTTCTCCACAAAACTGCTGCCCAGGTGCCGCAAGTCCAGGCATACCTCCTTGCCGGTCCGCAGCTGCTCCGCCAGGATCGCCCGGGAAACCACGTCCCGGGGGCCGAGCTCTGCCAGGGGATGATAGCGTTTCATGAATCGTTCGCCGTCGGCATTGACCAGGTAGGCACCTTCCCCCCGGACAGCCTCCGAAATTAAAAAAGGGCTCCCCTGCGGGGGGAACAATACAGTCGGATGAAACTGGAAATATTCGAGGTCGCGCAACACGGCCCCGGCTTTATAAGCCATCGCCAGCCCATCCCCGGTAACGGCGGGTGAATTGGTGGTGCACTTGAAAATCTGCCCGCAGCCTCCTGAAGCGAGGATCACCGCCCGTGCCAGCATGGCCAGGCGCTGATTTCCCATCCGATAGATGAGCCCGCGGCATTGACCGCCCTTTATGATCATCTCTTCGGCAAGGGCATCCTCAATAAAAATAACGCCCTTGCTTTTTGCCCGGAGCAATAGCGCTTCAACCAGCTCTCTCCCGGTGGCATCGCCGCCGATATGCAAAATCCGCTTGCGGGAGTGTGCCCCTTCCTGGCCCAGGTCGATCAGGCCGTTGCGGCGATCAAAATCAATTCCCATGGCCAACAGATCCTGGATTCGTTCCGGAGCTTCCTCCACGAGCACGGCAATCGCTTTCCGATCACCGGAACAGGCCCCTGCTTTCCAGGTGTCTTCAAGGTGCAGGCTGGGAGAATCCTCTTTCGAAAAAGCAGCCGCGATGCCCCCCTGGGCAAAAAAAGTGTTTCCGGCAATCAAATCCTGCTTGCTGAGCACTGCGACACGGCCGTTTTCAGCGAGCTTGATGGCTGTAAAAAGACCGGCGATCCCGGAGCCAATAATAACGAAGTCAAAACTTTCATTTGCCGGCCGCATCGCTGCCTCCTTAGTGAATCTCCAACATGCGCTGCAGCGCCCGGGCTGCCTTCTCCCTGATCTCCGCATCCACGGCAACCTGTGTCTCCATCTTTTCCAGGGAGCTGATGACCTTTTCGACGGTGGTATATTTCATATTCGGGCAGATTAAACCCGGTGACAGCAGGTAAAAGGTCTTATCGGGGCACTCCTTTTTGAGGCGGTAAATCATCCCCATTTCAGTGCCCAAGATGATTTCCTGCCTGTCGGTTTCCTTGCAGAACTTGATCATGCCGCCTGTCCCCAGGGCGGCATCTGCCAGGGCCATCACCTCCGGGCGGCATTCGGGATGAACGATCACCACCGCCTCCGGGTGCGCCTGCCGCGCTTTTATAACATCCTCGGGGAAAACGCGGTGGTGCGTGATGCAATAGCCATGCCAGGGGATTATCTCTTTCTTTGTTTTCTGGGAAACAAAATGGGCCAGGTTGCGGTCCGGAACAAAGATCACCCGGTCCTCTTCCAAAGCATTGACCACTGCGACCGCGTTGGCAGAGGTGACACAGACATCGCTTTCCGCCTTTACAGCTGCGGTTGAATTGATATAGGTGACTACCGCGGCATCGGGATACTTTTCCTTAAAAGCGCGCAAGGCTTCCGGGGTGACCATATTGGCCAGGGGGCACCCCGCCTCCTTTTCCGGCAAGAGCACCGTTTTATCGGGCGCTAAAATCGCCGCGCTTTCCGCCATGAAGTGGACCCCGCAGAAAACAATGACCGCCGCATCGAGACCGGCGGCCAACCGGCTCAGTTCAAAGGAATCGCCGCAGTAATCAGCAATTTCCTGGACGTCTTCATTCTGGTAGTTATGGGCCAGGATGACTGCATTGCGCTTCTCTTTTAAGCGGGCTAGCTTTTCTTGCATTTCAACCGTTAGCATTGTTTAAAGCATCCTCTCAGTTCCCCTGGTAATCATAAACTGGTAATCGTAAACATAGAGATGATGATTGGTGACTGCCCCTGTAGTATAAGCTTAAGTATAAGCATATTATGACGGAAATGCTTGACTGTTGTCAACCTCGCCTTCACAAATGCAGATATTTTTTTAAGCGGTTTTCCGGCACCGTGTGCACGCGGTGTATGCCGGCCGGAGAGGCGCGGTAAAATAAAATCACAGCGCTAGATGCCGCCGGCATCGAAACAGGCTTTTGCGGGCTAAAAGGTCCCATCCCAAGGACATTGGAAACAATGTTTTGATGTTTTAACTGATCGCCTTTCCCGCAATAGCCAGCAAATGAAACAATATGGTATAATTAAGCAAGGCCGAGCATCATGCGCAGCAGAAACCGAAAATGCTAGAACAAATGATGGGAGGGTTATTGATGAAGGCAGAGGTTGAAAAGGCTTTGGAAAAAATCCGGCCGGCCTTGCAACGGGACGGCGGAGATGTGGAACTGGTGGAAGTCAGCGCAGACGGTACCGTCAAGGTGAAGTTGACCGGTGCGTGCGGAGGATGCCCCATGGCTACGATGACCCTGAAACAGGGCATCGAACGGATATTAAAGCAGGAAGTCCCGGCGGTCAAAGAGGTTTTATCAGTTTAAAGATGTAAGCCTTAAACCCGGGGCGGCCCGGGTTTTTTTATTTTTGCGTTTTAAACGGTATTATATTATGGTAAATAAAGAAATAAAAAGGAGCTTAAACAGGTAAACAAAGTTTTAACAAGGAGAGTCAAAAGCTATGCCGGAAATATACCTGGACAATAGCGCCACCACCCGCCCCCTGGAAGCTGTAATCGAGCTGATGCAGCAGATTTACCGCAGCGCCTACGGCAATCCTTCCTCACTCCATGCCAAAGGCGTGGAGGCGGAACGTTTGCTCAAGGAAGCGCGCGCAAGGCTGGCTTCCCTTTTAAACAGCCGCGAAGATGAGATTATCTTTACGTCAGGCGGGACTGAGTCCAACAACCAGGCCATCAAGGGAGCTGCGCTGCGCCACCGGCGGCGGGGCAACCATATCATTACCACCGCCATTGAGCATCCTTCCGTGCTCAACAGTTGCCGCTACCTGGAGAGCCTTGGTTTTAAGGTCACCTATCTTCCTGTTGACAGCGCCGGCTATATTGACCTGGGTGAGCTGCAGCGGCTGGTGGGGGAGCAAACGGTCCTGGTGACCCTAGCCCATGTCAATAGCGAGATCGGGACCATCCAGCCGCTGAGAGAAATCGGAGCCATCATCAAGGAGCGCAACCCGGCTACCTTATTCCACGTGGACGGGGTGCAGTCTTTCGGCAAGTTGCCGGTGGATTTGGCGCAGTGGCAGGCCGACCTCTTCTCCTTTAGCTCGCACAAAATTCACGGCCCCAAAGGAGTCGGTGCCCTGTGGGTGAAAAGGAAAACCCTGCTGCAGCCGCTCCTGCACGGCGGCGATCAGGAAGGCACCCTGCGCCCCGGCACGGAAAATGTACCCGGCATCGCCGGGTTTGGCCTGGCCGCCGTGATGGCTGCGGAAAACATGGCCGCCAGCGCCGCTGCAGTCCGGGAATTGAAGCAGCTTCTCTACCGGGAGCTTGTCCAGGCCGGTCTGGAGGTTGAATTGAACGGCCCCCCCCTTGCGGAAGGATCGCCGTACATCATCAATCTCTCTTTTCGCGGCGTCATGGCCGAAACTCTGCTGCATGCCCTGGAGGGGGAGGGTGTATTTGCCTCTTCCGGTTCAGCCTGCCATTCGCGCCGCCCCGAACCGAGCCATGTCCTGCAAGCCATCGGGGTGAAGCAAGAAGGGCTGACCGGCGCGCTCCGTTTTAGTTTTTCCCGGTTTAACACTACAGCCGAGGTAGCCGCTGCGTCGGCAGTGACCGCAAAAGCGGTGCGAGAGCTGTTCAACACCGCCCGCTAAAAGCTTGTCTAACAGGAGGCTATACATGCAGCGCAAAATTCTAATCCGTTACAGCGAAATCGCCCTTAAAGGTAAAAACAGGCATTTTTTTGAGCAAGCCCTCTCCCGCAATCTTAAGCAGGCGGTTAAAAATACAGGCACGCAAATCGTCCGCCTGCATGGACGCTTCCTCGCCGTGGCACCGGAAGGGAAAACCGCGGCGGTAATGGAAAAGCTGCAGAAGGTTTTCGGGGCCGTCTCCTTGAGCGAGGTTTTTCCGGCCTCCCGGGATATGGCCGGTATCAAGGAAACAGCGGCAGCCGTTGTGGCGTCGCTGCCCCGCAACCTGAATACCTTTAAGGTGGAGACTAAGCGGGCCGATAAAAGCTTTCCCCTCACCTCACCGGAGGTCAACAATGCCATAGGCGCATTTTTACTGGGCCAATTCCCACACCTGAAAGTCGATGTCCATCAGCCCCTGTTTACCTTGTTTATCGAAATCGGGCCGGAGGAAATACTGCTCTACCACGACTCCATCGCCGGACCGGGCGGCCTTCCAGTGGGGGCCAGCGGGAAAGGGCTGCTGCTGCTTTCGGGAGGCATCGACAGCCCGGTGGCGGGATGGCTGGCCATGAAGCGGGGACTCTCCATTGAGGCGCTCCATTTTCACAGTTTTCCGTTTACCAGCTTGCGCTCCCGGGAAAAGGCGGCCGATCTGTGCCGCATGCTGGCCCGTTACGGTCATGCCGTGCCATTCAACCTGCTCAGCTTGACAGAGGTGCAAAAGGAAATCCGGGCTCGCTGCCCGGAAGAGCTGGCTATAATCCTCTTGCGGCGCATGATGATGCGGGCGGCGGAAGCGCTCAGCCGCAAGCGCGGTTTGCAGGCGTTAATCACGGGGGAAAGTTTAGGGCAGGTGGCCAGCCAGACTCTGGAAAGCCTGAATGTGATCAGCGCCGCAACCCGCATGTTGATCTTGAGGCCGCTGATCGGCATGGATAAAGTCGAAATTGTCAACAGGGCCCGTGCCATTGACACATACGAGATTTCCATCCGTCCCTATGAGGACTGCTGCACCCTTTTCGTTCCCAGGCACCCGGCAACCAGGCCCACCCTGGAACGGGTCGAAAAGGCGGAAGAAGCTTTAGAGATCGAACGCCTGCTCGAAAACATTCTTGACACCCTGGAAACGGAAATCATTACCAGTTAAAAGGAAACGGCTGCCGCGCAAGGTAATAAAGGGCGACCATAAGCCCGATGAAGGCGACGGCTAAGACAGCGCGGAAAAAGGATCCGATCCAGCTTCTCTTGACATGGGAAAAGCGATATGTAGAATAGCCAAACGATGTGTATATTTTAGACCCGACCAACAGGTAAAAGAATGCTAACAAAATCGCCGCCAGGGAGGCCGCCTGCCCCGCGGTAAAATGCCAGAGAAAAGGTTCGCTTTCCCGGAAAAAATCGACGGCTATACTGAGCAGGCTGTAACCCACTAGAAACCAGATAAATAACTCTCCCTCGAACGCTCGCTTCGCCTTGCGCCACCGGAGAATAAAGAACAGCACCAGCAGCAAAACGATCATATATGCTCCATCGGGATGATAATATTTCCCCGCATATTCAATCCCCCAGGGGTAAGGGCTGGCCATCAACTTTCCCCTTAACAGGGCTCCCGTGTTGCCGATGGCCAGGCTTAAAGCGAAAGCCGGCGCAGCGGCGTCCAGGTAGCACTCGATGATCACATGCTTGCGGGCGGACCAGAAGAACAGTGCGAGCAATGCCGCCAGCAGGCCGCCCCACAGGCTCATCCCGCCGTCCTGCAGCCATAGGAGGCGGGCTGGATTTTCCAGGTAATACCCAAAATCAAACAGCACGGCGTAGGCCAGGCGGCTGCCGGCTAGACCGCCCGCAAAGGCGACAATGACAAAGTCGATCATTTCCTGATCGGAAAGGCGCCTGGCCTTCCCTTCTGCAAAGAACATGATCAGGAAGATGACAACCGCAATAAAGAAAGTCAGGCTGAATACGGGAACGCTAAATGGACCCCACTGCCAGATGATTGTTTCCAAGCGAACACCGCCTTTACATATGGCCGCCGCTAATCGGCCATCCTAAAATAAATCTTGATTTTTAATTAAAGCGAGGAGAGCGAATAAAAATGAGAGCGCGCCACGTAGCGATCATTGGCGCCGGCAATGTAGGCGCTACCACGGCCTATGCACTGCTGCAATCAGGCCTGGTGGAAAAGCTTTCCCTGATCGATATCAATAGCGCCAAAGCGGAGGGCGAAGCCCTCGATTTGCAGGACGGCGTCTCATTTCTACACCCCACCACTGTCCGCTGGGGCGATTACGAGCTCTGTCGCGGCGCCCAAGTTGTCGTCGTCACCGCCGGAGCCAATCAAAAGCCGGGACAGACGCGCCTGGACCTGCTCGAGCAAAATGCCGCCATTATTAACCAGGTCATACCGGCGATCCTGGATCAAACCGACGAGGCTATCCTGCTCATGGTCACCAATCCGGTTGATCCGCTCACTTACCTGGCCATGGAAATCTCCGGATTGCCCCCGGGGCAGGTGATCGGATCGGGAACAGTGCTGGACACGGCCCGCCTCCGCAATCAGCTCAGCATGCACTGCCGCATCGACCCGCGCAATATTCACGCCTATGTGATCGGCGGTCACGGCGAAGGCGCTGTTCCAGTATGGAGCGCCGCTCAAATCGCCGGTATAAAACTGGAACAGTACTGCCGCTTTTGCGGCCAGGGCTGCTCCGCCCAAGACGAAATCGGCAGGCGGGTGATCAATACGGCGGAACGGATCATTGCCCGCAAGGGGGCGACTTTTTATTCCATCGCCCTGGCGGTGGTGCGGATAATCCGGAGCATTCTTTTGGACGAAAACTCCGTCTTGACCGTTTCCACCCTGGTTAACGATTTCTATGGCATCAGCGGCATCTGCATGAGCCTGCCCGCCCTGATTAACCGGCAGGGTGTAAATGAAGTGCTTCCTCTGGAGCTGGCTCCGGATGAAATTGCCTCCCTGCGCCAGACAGCCGCGATCCTTAAAAAGAGCCAGCAGCAAATCAGCCGGGCAGCCGCACTGGAACCGGTCTAAGCTATGGCCGTTCTTCGCCGTAAAACATATACGGGAGGTTTTCCCTTCGCAAGGGCTTCTTCCAGACAAAATTGCCGCCGGTCCAGGGCTCGCCCTCCAGGGTCACGATAACCCGATCGATCTCCGGCAGCTCCGTGAAAGTGTAAACCAGCGATCTAACCATCAACAGTGCCGACCGCTGCCCGGTAAAGGTTGACCCTGCCAGATCGATGGCCAGCAGTCCATCTTCCAATGAAAAGCTGAGGACACGGTTGTCGGCGGGGAATACAGCCCCACAGTTTTGGCCGTAATTCAGTTTAAGCAGGTCTATGATCTGGTAGAATGCGAGGTTTTCCAGTGCTTCCCCAACCGGATCACTTAAGCTAATTCGCACCGGCTGCAGCCTGCCCTGTTCCCAATGCATATTTTCCGGTTTAAGTGCCGTCAGATCATTAAAATATAAGGTATATACAAGGGTTCCGCCCGCTTTATTCAGGGGAGTAAGCCAGTAATGCTCTGCACCCTGCCAGGGGCTGTTGTTTCTAAATAGCCATACAGCATCAATTTGCGGATGGGAGGTAAGGGACTGCACCAGCGACTGAACCAGGAGCGACTCAGCCAGATAACCGGTCTGTGCGGGGAAAAGGGGATCGTCGCATTGCCAGTGAATCACGCAGAGCCGATCCTTAATATAAATGTCCTCAATTAAGACAGCAGTATCGATCACCGGCCCCACACGATATTGATGCTCCTCATTCGGCAAGGGGCCGCGCAGCAGCGCTGTCAGGATTGCCCGGGCTGTTGCATCTGTCTGGGGAACATACCTCGTCACGGGGATTAACGGCTCTGAATCTGAAACACCCGGTTCATGATCTAGATTGCGAAAATAAAGAGTCATTTTAAACCATTCACCATCATTATAACCGGGCAATTCCTTTGCTTCTTCCAATTGAGCATCGACCCTGCTGTCAACAGGCATCGCACATCCTGAGAATTGGATCAACCCAAAACAGATCAACAGAATGGCAACTGCCCCACGCCTAAACACAAATAGACCTCCTCTGGATCATGGGGTGTCAAAATAAGGCAGACTGACCATCAAAGCTCTCTAAGAAGATTATAACCCGGGAGGCAAGGAAGTGACAAAGCTCTTTTTAAATATTAACGTAAATTAACGGTTGTTAATAAAGGTTTCAATATCATTAAGTATTTATCGCAAGAAAATGAGCGGTAAAAACCGAAGATTATACAGTCATTGTTCCACTGTAAATTGGGATCCTCAGCCACATTTTTTACTGTAGCCACAGTTTTACTGTTATGGTAGAATCGCCATAAAGAATCATAAATTAACGGTATAGAGTGGGAGTTGAAAAAATGGATCAAAAAGATGCCCGAACCTGGGGGATGCTTTGTCACCTGACTGCACTTTCCGCTTTACTCGGTGTTCCCATGGGCAGTATTCTTGGCCCTTTGATCGTTTGGCTGATTAAAAAAAATGAATCCCCCTTCGTAGACGACCAGGGAAAAGAATCGCTTAATTTCCAGATATCCTTTCTGATCTACTATTTCATCGCCGGTCTCTTAATCTTTTTACTGATCGGTATTTTATTGCTGCCCGCCCTGATGATCCTCAATCTCGTCCTGGTAATCATCGCCTCACTCAAAGCAAATGAAGGCATCTCCTACCGCTACCCCTTCACCATCCGTTTCCTGCGCTGAGGTGCCGGGCCTTGACATTGTGACATAAAATATCTCTTATTTCCATAATAACCATCTTGTTGTTTTTAATGTCACAATGTCAAGGCCCGGCACCTTACAACTTGCTTCTTTACGACGGCATAGCCCAAGTTTTCATAAAAGCGGTGACTCTCGCTGCGGATTACATTGGAGCGGATTATCACCTTAGCCTGGCCATTTTCCCAGGCCCATTGCTCGACATATTTAATCAGCTTTCTACCGATCCCCATGCCCCGATGGTTTTGATCGACGACAATCCCTCCCACTTCGGCGATCAAATCTGATTCGGGTAAAACATAATTGTAGACATGGGCCCACCCAATCACTGTGCCGCCCTGACTTTCGGCCACAAAGAGGGCATGATCGCTGCAATTAAGGATATATTCCAACCGCCGGCTTACCTCCTCTGGTGTTGAAGGGTAACCCAACTGACCGCACAGAACGGCGATATCATGTGCATCTTTAAATGTTGCCTGCCTGATGGTGAACATGAAGACCACCCTTTTATAAATAATAATGCGCTCAATCAGCCGCAATTATATTCAGTTACTACGCTAGCCCTTGTCCCCCTGCCGGATGCCCTGTGCGGTTTGCCTCCGGTCACGCTCATCCTTACCACTATCCTTATTTCAGACTCAATCGTCCGAAATATTTTGTTTTATTAGCTTTGGATTTTTCTCTCCAGCTGCCGGTAAAGCGATCTGGTGCCCGCAGGTTCAGCTAAGTTAATTATAACCGTTTTCGATTCTTTGCGCTGAATGATTATGAAAGGCTCCAAATTAGAGCGCATGAACAGCAGAGCTTCTCCCATTTCTCCGGCAAAATGCCCCTTGTGGATCGACCCCAGACTCAAACCATTGGTTCTTTTGTCCAGCTCTGGAATCGTATTGCTTAACTCTACGTTTTTAATATCAGAGTAAGGGATAACGGTGCCGTAGGCACCGGTGATTCGCAACGCATTTTGCTCCAGAATAAATTCTGCTGGTTGAGCGATCCAAAATATAAGACCAAATATCCCAATTAATATCACCGCACTGATAGCCAGTGCTATTACGCTGGCTCTCGTATTTGATGCTTTTCCCCTAAACTCTCCAGGCGGATAATGATGCGGGGGTGGATTAAATCGCCTGGCAGCAAGCACTGAATAAAAAACAAGAATGATGAAGATAAATATACCGACTTCTATCCCCCAAAGAAAACCTGCCCGTTTAAGAATGAGCCCGAGCAGGGGTGCTGCGGCCATAATCATTAACTGCCGTCCCACAAAGTCTCCGATACCCTGCTCAGCCATATACTGCTGTTCCTCTTTTGTAGCTGTATTATAGCCGGCAATTAAGAAATAGGCTTTTAAATATTTGATCACCACACCAAGTAAAAATATAAAACCCTCATGGCCAGAAAAATAATTGCTTCCGCCAAACCTATTCATCTCTTTCCTTTATTGTTAGATATTCTTCTGCCTCACGACTAAATCATCTCAAATCGTATCATTTTCCACCACCTGTTTGAAGTGAAAAATTTAAATAGCATAGCTAAAGAGTCTACTGCGAACTGTAACATAAAAAGAAAAAAAATATGCAGGATAACAGGCAGTCAGATTAAAAATAAGATTTTATGCGCCGATTTACAAGGTTTGTTATTATAAAAGTAAAATGCGGGAGCGTATCGTTTACTATGGAAAAGTAATTTCTTCCCTAAATATTTGAATGGCCAATCATTAAAGAAGGAGGAGGAGATCCTTATTGTCTAAAATAAAGATCGCCATCGCCGGTGTCGGGAACTGCGCCAGTGCATTATTACAGGGAATTGAAATGTATAAATGTTCACCGGAAGAGAGCATCGGACTGATGCACTATGACCTTGGCGGTTATCGACCGGGCGATATTGAAGTAGTGGCCGCTTTTGACGTGGATCAGCGCAAAGTGGGGAAAAATCTCAAAGAGGCGCTTTTCGCTAAACCAAACTGCGCTACTGTTTTCTATGACAAGCTGCCGGATTATCCTGTCCAGGTCCAAATGGGGCCCGTCATGGACGGAGTATCCGAACATATGGCGGATTATGATCAGGATAAAAGTTTTGTGTTGGCCAACCAGGAACCCTGCGATGTAGCCCGGGTTTTAAAGGAAAGCGGCGCCGAAATACTGATCAATTATCTGCCGGTGGGCTCTGAAAATGCGACAAAATATTACGCTGAAGCCTGCCTGAAGGCCAATGTGGGGTTCATTAATGCCATGCCGGTCTTCATCGCGTCAAACGAAGGCTGGCATAAAAAATTTCACGATAAAAATATCCCGCTGATCGGCGACGACGTGAAGAGCCAGGTGGGAGCAACCATCATTCACCGCACTTTGACCAAGTTGTTCGAAAATCGGGGCGTCGTTCTTGATCGCACCTACCAATTAAACTTTGGGGGAAATACCGACTTTTTGAACATGCTAAACCGAAGCAGGCTCAAGTCGAAGAAAATATCAAAAACCCAATCCGTGCAATCAGAATTAAAAACAGCACTGGCCGATGAGCAAATTCATATTGGCCCCAGTGATTATGTTCCATGGTTGAATGACAATAAAATCTGTTACATCCGCATGGAAGGAAGAGGTTTTGGCCACGTCCCGCTTACCATAGACGTTAAACTATCCGTAGAAGATGCACCGAACAGCGGTGGAGTGATGATCGATGCCATCCGCTGCATGAAGCTGGCTTTCGATCGCCAAATCGGCGGCGTACTGCACTCCATTTCCGCTTATACGATGAAATCACCGCCGGTGCAATACACCGATACGGAAGCTCAAAAAATGGTGGAGGAATTTATAGAAGGCAAAAGGGAACGTTAACGCAAGGTGCCGGGCCTTCATGAGTCAAGGGGACTGAGTCAAAGTCACCGTCCCCTTGACTCACCCTTGACTCAATTGCTAGTTCAGGTACGGAGAGCTACCCGGAGTGACCAGTGATTCGACCCCAAAAAGGTCAA
>LSQX01278286.1_pt1 | contig 44386 bp, 40 predicted proteins | sample 654561 | NCBI WGS metagenome assembly LSQX01 (sample SAMN04489861, study PRJNA283612) | anaerobic digester metagenome | isolation source: 4 biogas reactors fed with cattle manure at either 37C or 55C with and... | place: Denmark: Kongens Lyngby | collected 2014 | reverse complement strand
TATTTTCACTAATCAAAATTCTTCCGTTCCTATAGAAAATAGCTTAAAAACATCTTTGATGTAAATTCTCTTTATCTCTGCTTCGGTAAAAATATTTGCAATAAATTCTTCTTGCTCCTTAAAACAATAAATTGCATATCTAATTTCTCTTCTTCATCTTTTAATGCTTTTATGCCTCTATAAAAACGTTGTAAACGAGATCACATCCATATCATACCTCTCGTTATCATAACTCTGCGATTCTTTCCATAATATCTTGAATCGTATCGCAAGTATCATCAAAGGAAATATCCTTTGCATAATCATAATCATGTTGATACTTTTTCCAAAAACCCCGTAGTTGTTCACTTGCACGGATATCGGCAATAATATCCGAATATAACTCTAACACTTTGCTGCTGCCACGCTTGTCTGTTGTGCTTTTTAAAGCTTGCAACAACGTCTCTGTATTGCACTCCGAACCGTGCAGAGCATACAAAACATGTATGTCGTAAAAATCTCTCGGTCGGGTGTTGGCAATATTTCGGGATAACACTGTTTCAATCTTCTCAGCAAACAACGTTTCAAGGTTATAGGCGAGAACACTGATTGTACGATCATCAAACAGCAAAGAAAAATATACTCAATCTCACTCGGAGTAATAACATCACCGGTAGTCATATCCACAGTTAAAGGAACACTGATTGGCGGGTAGTTTGCCTTTAGTGCAACACGAATGCCCGGATAATCGGCTCTTTCATGTATATCTAAAATATCCGTCAACTCAAACTTTACATCATCAGCAATTTCCACAGCACAAATTTCTCCGAAAACATTTCGAATTGATTCACGCGTCAGGGCAAAACCTTTGACGGTAGTATCCAAATCCATTGTCGCTCTTGTATCAAGACCGACTATTGCGGATATGAGAAAACCACCTTTAATAATAAAGTTATGTTTGTACTTTGACAACGAAATTCGTTCCAGTAGTCTTTCTAACATATAGTTCTGCATCACAAGATAAGCCGTAATGTTCTTTTCCTCAGCTTTCTTTTTAATAAAAGCTTTGAGTTGCATCGGATTATTTGTAATTATAACAACACCTCCATATAACGCAGTACTTTGGGCTTTACTCGAAGTTGCTCTGCGTATTGTATCAGTTTATGTATATCTTTTTCCTTAGAAGTTGCATACTTCTTCATTGCCGCACCTACAATCTGAACATCACTGCCACTGCCTCGCAGGATGTCGCACAATGTCCTTTCAAGATTGTAAGCACGAATAGGATTACCATAAGGAGACTTCAGTTCAATAATACCAAATAAATAATTCTCAAGCACAACTCGCTTTATGTTTATGTTTTCCTGCTTCAGCGATGGCGAATTGTAACCTTTAGGAAATGTCATAATATACTGCGAAGGGGGACGGTCAGAATAACCCAACAAATATAACGCAGTATCATGTGAGTATATACCGCGTCCATAATTTAACTGTAACATATAGTAATCATCTTCCCATACATTACTTCGCATATACAGACCACGCCCGAAACGGTAAATCTCTCCACTCTCTACAAGTTCTCGCAAAATACTGCGATGCAACCCTGCGGCTGTTACTTGTTGTGTGGTAATAATTCCATCCGGCGACGATTCCAACAGCTCTTTAATTGTTTCTTCTTTGGTCATAGCTGCCGCCTCACTTTCGACTACTACACATTACATTATAGCAAAGTAATGTGTCATTGTCAAGACAAAAAACAACAATCGCATGTCGAATTTGTTGTCGATAATTTGCGGTTATCGGTGAGGCTATAACGCTTTTGCCCTATTTTATCCTTAAAACTCTGCAACAAAGCAATTAAAGAATATATCTGAAACAAACAACTTGCTAAAAGAGATTGAACAGTTGAAAAGTCTGCTCAAACTCTGATTTTTTGCTTTTTTTAAGTTGTCAAAAAATAGGACTTGATTTTTCTTTTGTTATCGGGTATAATACCAAAAGTCGCCTCCGGGTGTGGCAAAGTTTGGTATCGCGCTTGGTTCGGGACCAAGAGACCATGGGTTCAAATCCCGTCACTCGGATCATAATTAAACACCGGTTTTGATAGAATGTGTATCGAAATTAGTGTCAATTTTACAGTGAAAGATGATATATATGACTTATTTGATTTTAGAAATACCGAATGAGACACACCGACAGGAATATGGTCGTATCATGAACAAATGGGAACAATTGGAAGATAACATTCAACCTGAACTGATGCGAAGGGGTAAGGCTTCCTATGAAAGATGGCTTGAATATTGTGAGGATGACCGCACAACAGGCTCAATGTTGTCAACTCATGTTCCATGTACTCTGTATTTTGCACTAAACGAACAAAAAGAAATCGTCGGAGGTATTGTATTAAATCATGAGGACACGAAACGCGGACATCTTCATGCAGGTATTGTTCCGTGGTGCAGAGGAAAAGGATATGGTACTGCCATGCTGGCACTTGCATTAAAGGAGTGTCTTAAGAAAGGAATCTTAAAAGTACACATCTGTCCGAACAGTAAAGAAAACATATCCGCCATTCAAACCATTTTGAATAACGGCGGGTACTTATTAGAAGAATTCATTGACGACGGACGTATAACAGAACGTTATGAAATAATCCTTTCTTAGCATTTCAAAACGAATATTGAGTACATCTTTTAATTATTCCGTTTACCCTTCAATGAAAGGTTAGACGGGCGTGCATTTTGTATCAGAATAGGTTTTTAATTTCATTGAAAAAATTGCAGTATATCGCTGACATGCGATATACTCAGACTCCTGACAAACTCGCCTTTTTGTGCTATCCCAAAATTTACATACAGGGCAAAGAAGCACCTATGGTATGAAAAATTAAGCAACGGACTGACTTCTGACTTCCATCGGAGTCAGTTTTGTTTTTTCATCAGGATTTTCATCGAAAATTAACAAAAGGCACACCGCCTCAGCATTTTCGATGACTTTCAACCCTTTTACTCCTGTTTCTTCTTCGGAATGTTCCTGTGTCCCTCTTGCTTTAATTTCTTTGAGATGCTCTAAACGCCCTTTTAATCTTCTTATTTCTGCACCGTTACTTGATAATTTATAAGAAGGATGTGTTTGTGAAGTGTTAATATGTAAAAAAGTCCAATAAATTCCTTTATGTTCTTAATACGTAAGAGCCGGAAATCCGTAAATATTTTTTCGCTAATGATTATTATATTTCAAAATTTTGATAAGTAATTATAGAATAAAATACATAAGAAATTAATCTGAACTCTCCCATATAATTCTCAAATATTTGCATTTTTAATTTTATGATGAAAACACTTGCAAATCGTATCAAAATCAACTATAATGACGATAAGGATGTGATTATATGCCAAATTCAACCGAAATATTAAGTAATTGGGCTTCAAAATTCAAGTATGAGGATTTAAGTGGCACTGATGTTAACTATACTCGTCGCTTAATAATTGACTATTTTGCTGCCTCTTTTGCAGGATTAAAGATAAACAAAAAATTTAATGATGCAATAGAAAGTATCATTATTGACTGTCGTTTTGACGGAAAGTCAAATGTTTTCGGCACGGATAACTGTGTATCAGCCATTGAAGCGGCATTTTTGAACGCTTGTTATGCACACGGAGCCGATATGGACGACGGACATAAACGTGCAATGGGGCATGTAGGTGCTCATGTAATTTCTTCGGTATTTGCACTAGCTCAGACGGTTAACGTAACCGAAAAACAAGTAATGGAAGCAATTGTTGTCGGATATGAAATCTATTGCAGAGTGTCCGCTGCTGCCCAACCCGGTCTTGTGCATAGAGGTTTTCATTCCACAGGCACAGCGGGAGCAATTGCTTGTGCTGCCGCTTGTGCTAAACTTTTGGGATTAAGTCAAGAAGAAATATACAATGCAATGGCAATTTCGGTTACTCAAGCCTCAGGATTGATTATTGTTGCCGAAAGCGGTCAGGCAATTAAGCCAATAAATCCCGCTAATGCGGCAAGAGCAGGTATAATTTCCGCATTGCTTTCGCAAAAAGGAGTTCAAGGAGCAATCAACCCTCTTGAAAGCAAAAAGGGTTGGTTTCATGCTATGACAAACGAAGTTGACGAAGAAGCAATAACTAAGGATTTAGGTGAAAAATTTGCCGTTTCTGAATGTTATTTTAAGCCCTATCCTTCATGTCGTCATACGCATTGCGGTATTGAAGCGGCAATTGAGATACATAATCAGATACGAGATGAAAATATTAAAAAAGTAAATGTTTACATCTACGAAAATGCTATTAGGATAGCAGGTCAAATCTTAATTCCACAAACGGATGATGACACAAAATTTTCTATACATTATTCCGTTGCTTATTCTTTGTTAAAAGGATCTTTCGGTATTTCAAGTATCAACACGAATGTCATTACTCCCGAAATTGTTTCTCTTATTGAAAAAATTGAACTTATACCAACTCCCGAAATGGAAAATAAAGATAAAGGTATACGTGGTTCAAAACTTGAAGTAATTACCGACAAAAATACATATACCAAAACCATATATATTCCGAAAGGCGATCCTGAAGTTCCTTTTACTCTTGACGATTTAAGAATAAAATTATCCGATTGTGCGTCAGGATACATAAACATTGAGGAACAAAGTGAGCTAATAAATAAAGTAATGAGTTTCGGCAAAGACACTCCGTTTTCATACACAGATATAATAGAGGTTTTCAGATGAACACAAAACAATACAGATATGTTTTAGAGCTTGCACGCCAATTGAATTTCTCAAAAGCCGCTCAAAATTTAGGCATAAGTCAACCTTCTTTAAGCCAATACATAAAAAAAATAGAAAAAGATATAGATGCTCAATTATTCATTCGAAGCGGATCTGAAATAAAGCTAACAGATGCAGGAGAGCAGTATATCAAAACTGCCGGAGCCGTTATCAATTTGGAAAGAGAACTAAAATCTCGCATTGCTGACATTAACAAGGGGACTTTCGGAACAATTAAAATCGGAGCATCCCCTTATTGTTGTTCCTATGTTTTACCATCGACGATAAAAAAAATTCAAAAAGAACTGCCAAATATAACGATTAACCTTGAAGAACTCACTTCAGGAGAAATGAGTCGTTCAGTTTCAATGGGAGATTGTGATATATACATAGCAACTTATATTCCTGACATAGGCACAAAACTAATTACGAGGAAATTTGCAACAGAAGAACTTGTTTTAGCTGTCCACAATGATTTAGACATTAGTGAAAAATTATCTGAAATTTGCATAGAAAAGGAAAGTTCCATTCCGGTCATAAGTCTAAAAGATATAAACAATCAATATTTTGCTGTTATGAATGAAAATACAGTTATGGGAGCGATGTTTGATAAAATTTGCACTGAAAACAAATTAAATATCAAAAAAAGACTTATTTGCACAGCTTTTGAATCGGTTGTAAAAGCAGTTGTAAACGGTATTGCTATAGCTCTTATTCCTGACACCATCGCAAAACAAAACCTTCATAAAGAAATTAAGTATTACTCAATATCAGAAAAAATTCCCAATCGTAACCTTTATGTTTTTCATAAATCTGATGCATATCTTTCCTCGCTATCAAAAAAATTTATATCCTACTTAATCAACAAAAACGATAATTGATATTTTAAAAATCTTTCTGCCGAGCTATTAAAAAATGCTCTTGACATTATAATCTTTTCATTATATAATAACTTATAACTTTATTCAAAAGAAGGTGTCTTATGAAAAAATTATTCTCCATCCTGCTTATTCTTATTTTGGTAATCACCTGTTTTTCCGGTTGCACTGAAAATGCTGATAATGGTACCATTAAAATTGGTTCTATTCATCCGCTTACCGGCGGAATGGCATACGAAGGTCAAGCTCTTGTAAATTCACAAAGAATAGCAATTGACAAAATCAATGCAGAAGGCGGAATTAACGGAAGAATGCTTGAACTTGTTGTCCTTGACAGTTTAGGAACAACCGGAGGGTCGGCAAATGCAGCAAGAAAACTTGCAAATAAAGGTGTTATTGCACTGACCGGAACTTATACATCAGGATCATCTCAGGTTGTTTCTCGTGCAGCTGAAAAATCAAAAATTCCGTTTGTTGTTACGGTTGCATCAAGTTCTACATTGTTGACCAACGGGTATAAATATTCATTCCGGATTCAACCGAGTGTTACTAAATTCAGTCAGAGTTTCATCGAATATTTTAAAGCAATTAAAACAGATGATATGCAAACGGTTGCATTTATCTATGAAGACTCAAACTATGGAACAGGAATTGCAGAGTATATCAATGAACACATTGAAGAAACTGGTTTGACAACTGTGGGAATGATTCCGTATTCATCATCAACAACTACATTAAGTAGTGAAGTAACTCGTCTTGTTGCATTAAATCCCGATATACTTATTCCTGTCGGTTATTATTACGACCAGAGCCTTTTGGTAAAAGAGATAACCGAGAGAAACATCAAATTCAAGTATATTATCGGTGTTGCAAATGGTGCTTTTTCAGATGCAAAGTTTCTTGCAAATTACGGTGATGTAGCTGAAGGATATTTCGATATAAACTACCGTTATAATCCTAACAGTCCGGAAACACAAGAACTATTATCAACATATCGAGAAGTATATGGGGAGGATATTCCTGTTGCTGCAATTTACGGTTATCAATCAATTATGGTTATTGTTGATGCTTTGAAACGTTGTGATGAGATTTCTCCGGAAGGCTTGAGAATTGCATTAACTCAGACCAATATGCCCGAACATGTATTACCTCAAAAAGAGATAATATTTGATGAAACAGGAGAAAATATAAATTCTGCCGGTGTTTTAATCCAAATTCAAGATGGTGAACATGTTATCATTTATCCGGAAGAATATGCAGAAGGAACAATAAGATAGGAGGAAACAATGAGCGTACAAATTTTTCAATCACTAATTGACGGTGTGCTTATGGGCGGTGTATATGCACTTGCCGCATTGGGACTGTCCTTAATTTTCGGTGTAATGAAAATCACCAATTTTGCACATGGTGCAATGATGACCATGGGAATGTATGTTGTATATGTTGTTTCAACTTCCCTTAATATAAGTCCATATATCTCAATAATATTTGCAGCCGCATTTATGTTTGTCATCGGCTACATCATTCAAAAATTTCTTATTCACAAAATCAGCAATGCACCTACTCATAACCAACTCCTTCTTACTTTAGGTGTTGCTTATATCATTGAAAACGTTATTCTTGCGATATTCAGCCCAAATTACAAAACCTTAAATATCGGAACGTTTAAGTCAGCCATATCTTTCGGCTCGCTCACAATAAACCCGACGAAGTTAATTGCTTTCATTGTTTGTTGGGTTGTTACTGCTGTTATCTATATTATCCTATATAAAACAACTACCGGAAAGGCAATTCGTGCAACTTCTCAAAACAAAGAAGGTGCAATGCTTATGGGTGTAGTCATTAACAAAATCAATGCTATTTCCTTTGGTATCGGTGCATTATGTACGGGAATTGCGGGTGCTTTGCTTACACCATCTTTTTCAATCTATCCCACTATCGGTGAGAGTTTCCAGCTTAAATGTTTCGTTATTGCAATTTTAGGTGGCATGGGAAATCTCTGGGGTGCACTCGTTGCAGGTCTGATAGTCGGTGTAGTTGAATCGCTTACAGGTTTCTTTACCGGCGGAAGTTGGAGTGAACTCGTTGTTTATTGCGTATTCATTCTCATTCTTCTTATTAAACCCTCCGGACTCTTTGAAAGGAGAAATCGCAGAGATGAGTATTAAGAAAAATGAAATAGTAATAATTGCTGTTTTAGGCATATTTGCTTGCATCTTCCCGTTTTTTGCTGATAACTATATTTTGAGTGTCGGTATAGCCGTGCTTATCACAGCACTTTTAGGTCAAAGTTGGAACATCATGAGTGGCTACTCGGGACAGTTCTCTTTCGGACATGCAGTATTTTTCGGAATCGGTGCATATACTTCCTCACTCCTTTATGTTGATTTTAGAATATCTCCATGGGTAGGCATGATAGTTGGTGCTATTATTGCGGCTGTTGTCGGTGTAATAATAGGATTTTTATCATTCCGATATAAACTTCGTGGCGATTTCTTCGCTCTTGCCACTTTGGCTGTGGCTGAAATCTGTCGTATTTTATTCAATAATGTTAAAGTTTTCAAAGGTGCAGTCGGTGTTCTTATTCCTTATTTGACCGATCCGCTTGAATATCAATTTGGGAATGATATTGCTTTCTTCTTTGTTATCTTAATCCTTGTCGCAATCGCAACCATTTTCATAGCCTTCATGAGAAAATCAAAACTCGGTCTTAATTTAGTTGCAATCAAATCAAATCAGGATGCTGCAGCTGCAGTCGGTGTTAATGTATTGAAATACAAATTGATTGCCATCGCAGTCAGTGCAGCTTTTGCTGCATTAGCAGGTACATTTTATGCTCAATACTACGGATTTATTGATCCGTCAACAGTGTTTGCAGCTACAATTTCTGTTGAAGCCATCGTCCCATGCATTGTTGGCGGTAGCGGAACATTGGCAGGTCCCCTTTTAGGTGCATTTATCATTATTCCGCTACAAGAAATTTGCAACTCTGCCTTTCCCGACATAAGCGGCATCAATATGATTATTTACGGTTTGGTAATTGTTCTGTTTATTCTTTTCTGCCCCAACGGAATTCTTGGAATTATCAACGATAAAAGAAAGAAAAAGGAGGCGACGAAATGATACTACAAGCTAAAAATATTACAAAAGCATTCTATGGCAATAAAGCGGTCGATGATGTTTCTTTCGTTGCCAAAAAAGGCGAAATCACAAGTATTATCGGTGCAAACGGTGCAGGCAAGACAACATTGTTTAACTGTTTAACGGGATACTATCGAGCAGATTCCGGCGAGATATTGTTTAATGGTACTCGCATAGAAAAACTGCCGCCACACAGAATTTGCCGAATGGGCATTGCTCGCACTTTCCAGATAGCAAAGCCTTTTGGTGAATTATCAGTCCTTGAAAATATTATTGTCAGTTCCTATAATCATATTAAAACTAAGGCAAAAGTTATAGAGCATGCTAAATATTGTGCATCCCTTGTTAATTTAACAAATAAGTTAGACGTAAATGCCGCTCTCTTAAATGCCGGAGAGCAAAGACGACTGGAACTTGCAAGAGCATTATCCACAAAACCCGAACTTCTTCTTTTGGACGAAGTTATGGCAGGCTTAACTCCTTCTGAATCCATCGAAATGGTTAAGATTATTCGTAAAATCAGAGATTCAGGAATATCAGTAATAATGATTGAGCATGTCATGCAGGTAATAATGTCACTGTCCGATAATATTTTTGTACTTGATACAGGCAAGTTAATTGCAAGCGGTACACCAACTGAAATTGCAAATAATGAACTCGTTATCAACTCATATCTCGGCAAAAAATACACCGCCACGGAGGACACGAATAATGCTTGAAATAAAGAATTTATGCGTTAATTACGGAAATCTTCGTATCCTTGATGATGTGTCAATGGAAGTAAAAGAAGGCGAAACCGTATCTCTTTTAGGCACAAACGGCTCCGGAAAAACAACACTTGTAAAAACAATTTCCTGTATGGGATATGAAGCAGGCGGAAGTATTAAGTTTTTCGGAGAAGAATTAGTCGGAGCAGCTACACAAAAAGCGGTTGAGCTTGGCATTATTCAAGTACCTGAAGGAAGAAACATTTTTGTTCACATGACAGTTAATGAAAATCTTGAAATGGGTGCATACGCAAAACGAGCAAAACCTAAGAAAAAACAAAACTTAGAATATGTATATTCACTGTTCCCGGAATTAGTAGAATTTGCAAAAACTCCCGCAGGGAATTTAAGCGGTGGTCAGCAACAAATGGTTGCGATTGCTCGTGGTCTTATGGCAGATCCGAAACTTCTTATCCTCGATGAACCATCAGTCGGGCTTTCTCCCATTCTCACTCAGAGAGTTTTTGAAGCGATCAAAGAAATATGCAATCAGGGTGTTTCTGTTCTGATAACAGAACAAAATATTTATGATGTTTTAGCACTTGCGAAACGTGCTTATGTCCTTGCCCAAGGACGCATAGTTGCTTCTGACGATGCTAAAGCCTTGCTTAATAATGAAGAAATCAAAAGAATCTATTTAGGGAGATAATTTTTATGCATTGTTGGGAAGATTTACTCACAGAAGTAGACAAAATAGTTATTGAAAAAGGTCATTACGGTCAACCGAGAGGTTTTGGTAAAAAACCTCTCTTGCTCATTATTGATTTACAACCCAATTATATCGGTGCCGATGAACCGATTGAAGAACAACTTGATCGCTGGCCTTCGGGTGGCGGTGCTGAAAGTTGGGCGGGAGTTCGCAAAATTCTCTCTCTGCGTGATGTTGCTCGGGAATGCGGGGTTCCGATATTCTACACCCGCAATGTCCAGAATACAACAAATGTGTTTGACAGTTTTGCAACAAAGACAAAGCGTGACCACAGCAAATATATCGACGGTGCTCCGGAAGCGGATTTGCTTGATTGCGTAAAGCCATTGCCGACCGAAATGATTATTCCGAAATCTTATGCAAGTGCATTTTACGGGACACCTTTGCAAAGCTATCTTGTTAAACTCGGTATTGATACAATTATAATTGTTGGCGGCTCAACAAGCGGTTGTTGCAGAGCCACCGCTGTCGATGCCGTTACAAGAAACTACAATTTGGGATATGTTGAAGACTGTCTGTTTGACAGAATTACTCTTTCTCACAAAGCGGCTCTTCTTGATGTATGGATGAAATACGGCGATGTAGTTTTTGCTGAAGATGTAAAAACGTATTTCAGAGGTTTGAAAAATGAAAAAACTAATTAAGAACGGAGCTGTTGTTTTTGAAAACGAAGTAAAACCGGCTGATATTCTCATTGAAAATGAAAAAATCGCAGGCATTTTTGAACCAAATACTTTTAATGAAACTGTTGAAATTATTGATGCAACAGGTCTTTATGTAATGCCCGGCACAATAGATCCCCATATGCACATCGGTCTTTATAAACCGCTTGCCGATGCATTTCGCAACGACACCCCACGCCAAGCAATCGGCGGTGTAACTACTCTCATAAACTACCACAGAGGAAAAGGTGATTATTTTGAAACTGTCAATGAAGCAATAAAAGACGGCGAGGAAAATTCACTTATTGACTTTGCTTTTTCTTTAGGTCTTTGTGCAAAAGAACACCTTGATTTTCTTGAAGGCTATATAGAAAAATTAGGTATTACTACATTCAAGTTTTTCTTTGATAAGCAGGATATTGCTCATAAGTTTTATGATATTCCGAAAGAAGCGGCACTTACTCTTGATAAAGCCGATTTATACTACATACTTAAAAAACTTGCTGCAATATCCCCCGAGTTAATGCTCTGTGTTCACTGTGAAGATCCCGATATATTCCGTGCCTTGGAAAAAGAAGTTTATTCTTCCGATGACGACCAATATTCACTTAAAACATTTGAAAAAACACGTCCGACTTTCGTTGAAACAGCATGTGTTGCTGACTCCATGTGGATAAATCACCATGTCAGCGGGAATATGTATGTCGTTCATACAGCAGCAGGTTCAACAGTTGATATGTATGAAACCATAAATTCAAAGTTCCCCGGTAAAGTTACTTTGGAAACCTGTCCGCAATATCTTACACTTACAAATGAAACACCTGCAGGATTGCTTGCTAAAGTAAATCCTCCTTTGCACGCACAAAGTGATATTGAAAGACTTTGGGATGGAATTAGAGATGGTTCAGTGAAAACAATGGGAACAGACAATGTCCCTGTTGATAAAGTTAAAAAATATGAACGTGGCAACAATGCTGAAAGTGTATATGTCGGTTTCGGCGGTCCCGGAATGATTCTTCCTGTGCTTTTATCCGAAGGTTATCACAAAAGGAATATTCCCCTAACCACCCTCTCCAAAGCAAACAGTACAAATACCGCAGATGTTTTCGGACTAAAATCAAAAGGACATATTGATATTGGTTTTGATGCCGACTTATTGCTTGTTGACCTCGATTGGGAACGCACCATTGATGAAAGTCTGTTCGGATACAGCGACTTTTCCATATATGAAGGAATGACTTTCAAGGGCTGGCCGCGATATACTGTTTCACGAGGCGAGATAATTCAAAAAGACGGTGAAATTACTGCAAACACCGGTCGAGGAAAATATATCCGCCGCACAATATAATACTAAAATCGGTCTCCCTTTCGGGAAACCGATTTTATTTGACCACATTTACTCACAGCATATTTGCATCAAATTGAGAAACAAGCATGTTTTCACCATACTCATCTTTAACAATTAGTTTTGACTGAATTTCTTTAACCACTCTTTTTTCATTATCTTTGTCAGCAAGCAAAGCAATTTCACAAATTCTTTGTTTTACATCACCTGTTTGCGGAACTTCTTCACCGACAAAATAACGTTGTGCTACAGTAACAACATTAGGATGCTTACTTATTTCATCAAGCCCGTCAATTTGAGCGATTTTGCCTCCTCTTACAGAAATCAACAGCTGAATTGCTTTCTTTCCGTCAAGTTTGTATGCTTCGGCAAGTTTGCCGTCATATGTGCTTATTTCGCCACCAAGAGAAAGTTTTATCAATTCTTTCATAAGATTTATGCCGGTTGCCTCATACAACAACGATTCATATTCTGTACCACCAAATCTCAATCCGGGATCATAAAATCGCACCGTATCGCCATCAATAAATCCCTGCATAAATACAGGACCATTTTTTATGCCGATACTTACAAGAGCATTAACAACTCTATCATGGACATTATCTATGTAAAATTTTGTATTTTTCGAAGGGGCAACTGCTGCAATGCATTGTTTTTGTAAGTTATCTTCCTCTTTTCCAAGATATCTATCAATTGTTCGTGTCAAATATGCAATGCCATCTTTGAAAATATATGACATTGAAAAGTCTTTATATCCACCCATATATTTCTCAATTACAGCTTTGCCGTTTGAAGATTCGTGCTTGGCTTTTTTGATGCCTTCAATTAATTCATCTTTGTTATTACAAATTGATTGTCCGCGAGAGCCGCGACTGATTCCGGGTTTGACAAGAACAGGATATTCAATTTTATTGTTTCCAATATCTTCTTCAAAATATTCAGGGATAATATCCACACCGTATTTCTTGCACATATCCTTAAATGCAAGTTTATCAGTAAGCAGTCTGAATTGTTCGGCGTTACCGAAACACGGCAAGCCCAAACGCTCGCATAACCGCTGTTGCGGAATTTGACCAATATCATTACAAAAATTGATAACGCCGTCAACTTTATTTTCTTTGCAATATTCCACCAATGCATCAACATCAAGTACATTGATATACAAAGCCTCATCAGCTATTGCTTTTGCAGGTGCATCTTCAAGCGGCAAACTGTCGGTTACTATGGTGTAAACTCCCATTTCTTTCGCCGCATTTACGACTTTTACATGTACGACGTTTCCGCATAAGATTAACAATTTTTTATTTTGATAATTCATTTATGTCTCCTCAATATTGTATTTTCATCTATCCAAAATAGTTTCATATTATTTTTTCAAGGGCTACAGTCCTGCATTAGAAATTCCAAAATCTAAATTGCTTATGATATTACACCACCGTTATAAATAACTCTTTATAGGCAGTTAAACCAATTTTGCTTTGTAATATTTCATCAGGAACATCATTCCCCTTTGCCCATTCGACTATTGCTTTTGGTAAATCGCAACCACCCATATGACTAAATGGATATCCTCCGCCAAATCGTGCATTCATTTCAAGAATATAAGGCTTGGAATCAACTAAAAACACATCAACATCAATGTTTGCAATATGATTGGTTAGTTTCCCCAATCTTTCAAGTTCATCTCTGATTATCGGAGAATCAACAGTCTCTGAAATGTCGGTTTCTCCCGCACGCATAGCAATTTTCTTTTTCACAATAACACTTCTGTGTTTCCCGTTGAGGTCATTTATTATATCTGCTCCATATTCCTGACCGTCTAAAAATTCCTGATATATGATTTTTTCGTCTTCCGCTGCCGATTCATATTTAAGATATGACCGGTTTACTGCCCGTGTATTTCGGCTGTAATAATAAAGCAACGCCATTTCATCATCAGCGATTGACATCGCAATGGAACCGCAACCGAAACGAGGCTTTACGATAATCGGATAATGAAGGCGACCGCTTTCAAGTGCAAGCATTACGGAATGTAAAGTCAAATATGTTTTCGGCACGTTAAAACCGTTTTCTTTGAGAAAATTATATGTTTTCCACTTATCATTACAGACAGAAATAACTTCGGCATCAGATACAATGACCTTTGTTCCTATTTTCGCAAACTCCTCTTTATTCTTTGCAAGCACAAGCAAATCAATATCAAAAAGAGAAATTAAAATATCAATATTATTTATCCTACAATAATCAAGCAGACACGGAATATAGTTTTCATCATAAATTAACGGCGAAATAAAACTTTTGTCTGCATAATGAAAGGCTACCGTCTTATCGTCGGAATTACATACATGAACTTGTCCGCTTTCACCGACTACTTCCTTAAAATATTTCACCATATAGGCTCTGCGACCTATCGAAGTCAAAAGTATATTCATTTTTCTTCCTCAAATCTGTAAATTAAATGGATGTCCTGAGGTCTTGGTTCATTAATTATAGTGTAATCTTTGAAACCTAGTTTGTAATACATCCCGGCAATACTTTTTGATGCGGTGTAAAGATGAATTGCAGGTATGTTTTTTTGCTTTGCAAGAACTATAAACTCTTTAATTAGTTTTGCTGCATAACCTTTCCCCTGAAAATCAGGTCTTGTGGCAACTATCGAGATGTATGCGATATTGTCGGACAGATTTTCTGTATATCCCGCCACCATTGAAACAATTTTATCATCCTCACGAACAACAAAAACATCTGCTTTATCGTACAGTTTCTCCGATAAAACAGTTAAATCTTGTTTTTGCGATAATGCGACGGGAAACAGTTTGTCAACTTCCCTTAAAAACATTTCAATTTCTTTTATTGTCGGTTTGTTCATACGCAATTACCATATAAATACAAAATAACTTATTGTAATTATAATACATTTCTTATCCCTTGTCAATATTAATTGACACCGTGAATCATTATTCGACATGCTAAAGTATGTAATATTTTGCAACATAAAACCCCTGCAAAATTTCATTCGCAAGGGCTGATTTCTTTTAATGTTTACAAGAACATTATTTTTCTGCTAATTTGTAGAAATTTGTTCTGTCGTGCTTGCCGTTCGGCTTCTTGGGAATTTCATCCACCGGGAATATGTTTTTCGGGACTTTATATGCTTCAAGATTTTCAAACAAAAATTTTGCAATAGCTTTGCCGTCAAACTCATAGCCTTCTGCCATTACAACCGCAAGATTCGGAACTTTTCCAGTAAGTTTGTTGTCGGTGGCGAAACAAGCGGCTTCAACAATGCCTTCCATTCTCAAAACTTCGTGTTCAACTTCGGTGGGAGCAATTTTAAGACCGCCGACATTGATAACATCATCGGCACGACCTACCATATAGATAAAACCTTCATCATCAATATACCCCAAATCGCTGGTATAGAAAACTCCGTTTTCATCAATGACAGTTTTGGTAAGCTCTTCATCCTTATAATATCCTTGCATTACCATATCGCCTTTAATAGCAATCCGACCGGGATTTTCTTTTGTTGCTTTATAGGGCTTTTTATCATCGTCAACCATAAAAATTTCAGCATTCACATTGGGCTTTCCTACACAGTTAATCTTCCCCTGATATGAAGCAAAATCATACAAGGAAACACAACCGGCTTCACTTGAACCATAAGCAAATATTAAACGACTATCGGGAAGAATTTCCGAGATTTTTTCCTTATCAGTTTCGGGTAGTGCAGCAGAACCTGCGTGAATATGGTCAAGTTGGTCGGAAAATTCGCTGAGTTTTTTTGCTGCAAGCTGAACAAGCATATGAATAGCAGATGGTGGCATATGGCAAGATGTAACATGGTATTTTTCCATATAGGTAAAATATCCTTTAAGATTCATAAAGCCGTCAAACAATACCGCTGTTGTGCCGGTAAACATAGATACATAGAGTTTGCGGATTGCAGCAGCATGATTTATTGGTGCGGCAATCATATATACGTTATCTTTCAAATAGTTTATGGAGTGATTCATGTTTTCAGAAACAGCAACAATATTTCTGTGAGAGAGCATTACACCTTTTGACTGCCCTGTTGAGCCTGTTGTAAAAAGAATATCACAGAGCATATCACCGGTAGGCATTTCGCCCCGATATTCACAATCGGGAACCTCGCGAACATCTGTTTTTGCGATAAAATCCACATCTGTGCCTTCCGGTTTTTCGTCGGCAACGAGAAGTTTTGCATGCATTCGCTCTATCATTGCGACAAGTCCGTCATCCCCCAAGGTTTTTTCGGTGGGAACATTAACGGCTCCGCAAAGGTGTGTACCAAAAACAGCGACTGCAAAATCAATTGATGGAATTCCCTTGATGATAACATTATCCCCGACTTTTATTCCTCGTTTTACCAGATGTGCTGCAAAAGCCGAAATTTTCTTATAAAGTTCGGAATATGTAATCTCCTCATCTTCAGCAATCACCGCAATCTTGTCAGGACTTACATTTGCAAAATGTTTAATACTCTCAACTATTGAATTCATAACTATTCCCCTTCAGTTTTCCGATATTATAACACTTATGCTGCTCATTTGCAAGTTAAAATCGAAATTATTATGATTAAAGGCACATTCTTTGTCTTCTCCGTAATCCTGTCTACTTGATTTTTGCAGAAAGAACAATAAAGTGCTTGGATAATACCTTTGCTGTTCTTGACATTCTCGCTCTTATTACATTGCTTATCTTATCCGTTGCATTTATGGCAAAAGGCGGATTTGCGGCATTTATTTATCAGAGATTCTAACATTAAAACTGCTCATCTCCACAAGTAATATACACCCCAAAAGCATCTAACTTTTGGGGTGTATATCAATTTAAACCTTTAAATTCTATATAATAGACTACTTTGAAAAGAAACATCCGTTATTCATCAACCAATTCACACCGCACAGTTAGTCTTGTTTGTCCGCTTAATGTACAGGTAAATAACGAGAGTGCCCACTCACCGCTTTTCATTTCTTCAATAGAGGTAGGTTTAAGAATCTCTAATTCCACTACTTCGTAAATAAACTCATTTCCCTCTATATCTGTGAATATCACAATATCTCCTGCGGAAAGATTTTGTAGCTTTCCAAAATGCGATGTGTAATTATGACCCGAAATAATAAGATCATTAGTATAAGCGGAACCTTCATATCTGCATGGAGCAATTTTCAAACGGGGATAACTCCATTCGCTGATTATAGGTAATTTCAATTCCAAAGAAGGAAATTCCAGAACGCCGATATAATCATTTCCATCTATTGTTTCTACAGGCATATCCATTTCCGGATTAAGAATATAATTAGGGATCTCAATTTCTTCGTAATGTGCAGAAGTTTCAGGAGTTTTTGAATTGGTAGTTTCTTCTTTCTCAGGCAATAAATCCTCCATTAAATCTACAACATCCTTAACAGCTTCTTTTGCTTGCCTATCACTATAAACATTATAGGCTACTAAAAAAAAGGCTGCTGCAATCAGCAACAGCCCAATGAGAATTAGACCTTTACTATTATTTCTCATTCCTATAACCCCTTCGACGAATTAGACCAATCAGAATGAACAGTAAGCCCATGCTCAATAATACCGGCACCGGCCACCAAAGTTGCCCGGTCTGAGGAAGCTTAGAGGAGCCGCCCGGAGTTTTAGATGTATTTCCACCGGGAGTTGGTGTCTTTCCACCCGGAGTTGTGGGGGTCTTTCCTCCCGGAGTTGTGGGATTTTGTCCACCGGGAATTGGTGTCTTTTCGCCCGGGATTGTGTGGGTCTGTCCGTCAGGAGTTGTAGGCGTTTGTCCGCCTGGGGTTGTAGGTGTCTTTCCGTCGGGAGTTGTTGTAGCCTGTCCGTCGGGAGTTGTTGTAGCCTGTCCGTCGGGAGTTGTTGGAATTAGCTCAGATGAACTAGGTTTATAAGTATTCTTTATTACAAAAGTGATACCTTCACGTACAACTCCAACATAGTAGTTATCCATCTCTTTTTCAACTACCGTCCAAGCATACACATCTTCCAAGTTATCCCAAGCATATTGCCAATTATTTTCAGCATTCAATTTAACGGTATCAAAAATTTCGCCGTCTTTAAGAAGTTGAACTACTATCTCCTTGGGACGCTTTGCTTCATTTCCTTTGTCATCCCAAACCTTCAGAACCTTGCGAGTAATAATTCTCTCAGCAGTATCGTTCCGGAATGGGATAGAAACATGCTTAGCATTTGCCGTTACATCATAATGAAGTTCACTGCTTCCCATATCTTCAGCCGGTAACATAAGCATAAAAGGTGAAGCATCATAACGGTAACCCTCTTGAATGTGACGCTGACCAAGTACAAGATACAATCCCGGTTTCAGATTTCTCTCTCCAACAGGGAAAGATAAAAATCCCTCATTATCAGTCTTACCACTGTTATCGGAAGCAATATTATCACGAAGTACATATCCCTCTAACGTTGAAGCAAGCACTCTCCATGCTTCACCATTGCTCTTTGGGATATCTACATTGTACCCACTAAACAGTTCAGTAGGCACAAGTTTTCCTTGTTCACTTAAGGTAGCAACCAAGTAAACATTGAACTTTGCACCGACCAAAGGCATATCGCCATCCTGATAGGATATGTTCAAAGTAATATCCTTACCAGAATCAATATCTTTTGACGAATATGCATTTGCGGGTATAAAAAGAAATACGATAGTAATAACACTAATCAGAAAAGCTAAAGAGCGTCTATATATCTTCTTCATAAGCATTACCTCCTAATTTTTTAGGTTGCTTCGGTAGCAATAATAATATTAAAAGTATCAACAACATGGGAACTGCAACGATGGGAGCTACAATTAAAGGTTCAATTTGAATAGCATCTGCCGTTACACGAACTCTATTTGAGTCTGCTTGATTTTCAATTCTATGTCCACGCACCAAAAGTCGATGCGTATTTATTCCGTAGGGAGTACAGGTTACTAATGTAAAGTAATCCTTTTTTTTCTCAATTTTCAAATCATCCATTTCACTTGGCAGAACAATTCGTATTTGATCTACCTCATAAGTCAAGACCTCATCCAAAACACGGATAATGAAGTCATCACCAACTACCATTTTATCTAAATCAGTAAAAAGTTTAGCAGAAGGAAGTCCTCGATGACCGGAAATGACACAATGTGTACTTTCTCCACCCACGGGGAGTGATGTTCCTTCAATGTGTCCTGCGGCAATTTGTAAAACTGAGTCATCTATACCGTGATAAATAGGAAGATTGCATTTAATTGATGGGATTTCTATATATCCCATCATACCATTTCCGGTAACATTCAAAAGCTCTTTGTATTCAGCCAGTTCTTCATCTGAAAGATTATAACGATTTGGTTTATCAAGCAAATTATGGTTGTAGACATTAGCATCTGCCAATAACTCTTCGTAGTTATTATCAACAATATCAGCTACCTGTTCTGAGTATGAGGCAATTGCTCTTGACTGGTGAAAAGAATTCCAATAGTCACTTATAGGGGGATACAGCAGTAAGGACAGCCCTGCAAGAAATATGAGAATTAAAACTATCGTAATAATTCTATTTGACTTTTTATTCATGCAAGGATCTCCTTACTGTTGTAAGCCGGGGAGGAGTTTTTTTCTCCCCGGCAACAACAAATTAGAATTTTACGCTAAGCAATAAAACTTATTTTGCAGCCATGCGTTTCTTTGTAATGAGAAGAATAACAGCACCGGCTACGAGAACAGAACCGAGAATGTACAAAATTGTGGTTCCGATACCACCGGTTTCGGGTAACTCATAACCGCGGTTGTTTCCAACTGTAATTCCAACAGTACCGGTAGCAACATTAGCAGTGCCAGGAGCACCGTTAGCAGTAACAGCAAGTGCAGTAAGAGCAGTATCAGGATTACCATTCCAAGACTGACCATTGTTGGTTGTAGCAGTTATCTTTACCTCAATATCTCCTGTTAAAGAATTGTAGTATTTGGGAGCTTTGATTTCACGCAAATAATAAGTTCCATCATCAAGTCCCTTTATGCTGAACAAGCCGTTTGCATCAGATGTCAGGATTGTTTCGGGATCCCAGCTTGTTCCCCCACCCTGCATGGAAAGTAAGGGGAGAGTAATAGCAAGTTGGGGGGGAGGAGGAAGATTGGGAACAGTAACCCATCCGGCAAACTTGCCATTAACTACTTTTGCAGCAGAAGATTTATTACTTGAAAGCAATACAAACTGTGCATTGGGAAGTTTTGTGTTGGGATTCTGACCATCCACCTTAGATGTATTAAGCTGATATGTAAATACAACAACTTTATCTTCAGGAGTTCTGCCTGTATTATTCGTATCACCGGCACCGGACTGATCGGGTCTGTTGGAGTATTCAAGATAAACTGTGTTGGGGTTGCCGGGACGACCGATTACGGCATTTGTGTTAAGAATAGCACCATAGTCTACAATGATATACTTTCCTTGTGTAACTCCCGAAATCGCTTTAAGGTTGTTGCAAGAAACAGTAAGTTTCTGACCATTTACAGCAATATTGAAGTTGGAAGTAATATCAGCCTCATGATTAAACATATCCGCAGATTTACTGTTAGAAAGATAAACTTTAACAAAATCGGTTGGCGGGGGGGTTAATCCTGCGGAAAAAGTATCATGGAAGATGTATTTATAGGTTTGGTATCTGCTCATATCCGGAACTTTACCGATAAGATGGAAAATAACCATATCGCCAATGTTGAAATCAGCAACATCGTTAAAGCCCGGACCGTATTCTTGAGAACCAGGAATAATACTGTTTTCTTGAACTTTTTTCTCTACTGAGGGAACATCCGTCTTAACATTAACTGTGATATTACCAACAACTTGAAGGAGAGCGGCATTATATGCACCACCTTGACCAACATCGGCTGTGGTATCAACGATGAGATAGTAGCCGGCTCCCGGCAAGTAAGTTGTACCTTGCTGCAGAGCAGTTCCATTACCGGTCTTGTTTTTCTCTGCAATCCTTGCTACCTGCTGAGCAAGTGCATTGTCATCTGCACAATTGTCAAGAGCTTTTGCAACATCAGCTGCTGTGGAGCAACCATTAAACACTGCCGGATTAGCAGCTTTCAGAGCTGCCAAAAATGCAGGACCGTTAATTCCGTTACCCCATTGAACGTCGGATAAGACACCGTCTTCTTCACGTGCTTGAAAAACCTGATAAGCAGTGAAAGTGTGACCTGCCAAAATACCATCCTCAGGGATAGTAACGCCATAGTAGCCACCACTTTGAGACGCAAGAGCAGTTGCAGTCATGGCAAAGAGCATGACCAACGCCAGCAAAAGACTGGCAAGTTTCTTTGTGTGTTTCATTTCTTTAATTCCTTTTCAATTTATTTTGTAATTTATGTAGTCGTTACGTACCGGGAGAACTAACGAGCCTCCCTTCTGTAATTCTTACGTATATACAATAGAAGGATTAAAGCCGATGCCATCAGCAAAATGCCTCCTACGGTAAACAATATTATACCGGAACCACCGGTTTCAGGAAGAGAGTATGCAGGTGTATTATATACAGGAAGTTCTGCCTTCTCTCCGTTGAAGAGATTTGTTCCCTCCATGCTTGAATTTCCTGGATACTGTTGGACAATAACTTCTCCGGTTGCAGGGGCTACCGTAAAGACGATAGGTCCGCTAATTCCGATATGCCCCTCCGGTTCAGTTGTTTCAACAAGATAATAGGTACCCTCACCAAGGTTTTCTATATGGATACTACCAATTTGTCCAGCACCGGCGGAAGTCCACTGATTTACAAGAGTGCCTTTTACACTTGTTCCCGGGATAGTTACTCCGCTTGCATCCTGACGATAGAGAGATAAGTTCGCTCCGGCAATCAAGATGGGAGTACTTCCATCATTAGATTTCGAATACTTACCAAAGTGAATTTCTAAGGATGTTACTGGAGCTTTTGTATTGGTTATGACATAATGAGTTCCGCTACCCACAATCTTTGTGCAAAGAGTAAATATTGTTGCTTTTGCGGGGTTTGTGGTAGTAGTGCCATAAAATTTAGAATAAGGAGCAGTATTAGCAACGAAATAATATGTAGTACCGTTTAAGGTAGTTGACAAACGTCCATTGCTAAAATTCATTGGAGAGCTTTGAGTAGGATCTACGAAAAATACAAGTTTACCGGATTTTTGTCCTATTGTCATATAGCTTAAATTTGGATAGCTAGCATTTATCAACTTAGAATCTGTACTGTTGAAAGTCCAATCTGTTCCCAAACTAAACTCATTCACAAGGTTTATCCATCCGAATTTTTCGCCATTATACGATCTCTCCAAGGCTCCCGGAGAGGCAACAAGCATATATGTCTTTCCGTTTTCCAACGCATTCACCGGACTCCAATTATTGGGAAGTTTAACTGTAGTTACTGTATATCCTGTAGGATTGATTTCGTCAATCTTATATTGTATCGGTATACCATTCGGAGCGGTTTGTGCCGTATATTTCGGGAGATCGTCCCATTTATAGAACCAGTTGTTTGCTGAATTCAAAACAACAGGTGGTCCGTAAGCTTGTCCGTCAGCTCGAAGTTGAACTGTAACACTACTCGTTGGTTGAGTTTCGGCTCCCCACTGTTTCTTCACAGACACTGATGTAGTTTCTATCCTTGTATTTGTAATCTCCCATGCTCCGCTTGCACCTACATATTGGTTTGACGACTTGTAATAACCAGCCGGGATACTTACCTCATCTGCAGTGTATGTATATGGATTATTGTTTGCGTCAAATTTAGGAAGATTTTGCCATGTGTATGACCAATTCTGCGACGTGAGTTGGACTGGGTTTCCATGAGATAATCCGTTTCGATAAAGCTGAACATTTACAGTAGCAGGACGATTTGCTGCTGTATCACCAACCCACTTTTTCACAACTTTGAATTCTAATGTTCCTTTATTGGTTATGGTGAATGCACTTCCGCTTTTTGTTATCGTACTGGTGTAGCCGGGAACTGATACCTCTTGTATGGAATATGTATACCCGGCAGGTAAATCATCTATGTGATAAGTTGCCCAAGCTTGCGGATTAGATGCATTTTCTGATTTATAGATTCTTATCGGTGTCCGATAAGGTTGACCATTTTGTAATAACTGTACAGTGATATATGCAGGGCGATCACCCGGACTGTCTTCTGTCCAAACTTTTGTAATTGAGAGAGGAACTTTAGCAGGTTCTCCGCCGACTACAATACCACCGTTATTGGCAATACCGCCACCATGACCATTCGGGGCACTATTCCCGGTAATCCATGTGGTTGCTAAGTTTTTAGCTGTTACAATAGCAGGTGAACTATCAGTTAAGTTATTATCATAATAATTCCATGTGCGATAAGTACCATCATTAAACTGCCTGACTTCTTCTACCATCTGCCAGTTATAAGCTCCACCACCCAAAACTGTGTTGGTAACAGTATGAGCATTTACATCTATAATAGCCATATCATTAGAAGCAGGCCTGAAATCACTACTGTTATTATAAATTGCGGTTCCGTTGCCTATTTCAGTTCGCTCATTTATAGTCGTATTACCGTTTGGGCATGCAGCAATACCACCGCCCTGTAATGAAGAAGTATTATTCGTTATTAATGCACGGTGTACAATTAATTTACCATTAACACCAGCAAAATTTCCGTTGCTAGCATATTGCTGTTCATCAACATAAATACCACCTCCGGCAAAGGTCGGAATTATTGAAACATTGTTCGTAATATATCCGGCTGATATTGTTGCTTCACTGCCTGCGGAGACAAGCAATCCACCGCCATATGCTCGTGCTTTATTGCCGGTAATAGTACCACCGGTCATGTTGAAATGGATAGTAGTTTCATAAACCGCATATCCATCCCAAACATTCCTCCAGCCCAAACCAATGCCACCGCCAGAATGAGTGCATTGGTTATTGGATACCGTGCCACCTGACATTATCATACTGGAATTTGTCGAAACACATACACCTCCACCGGAATGTATGAATTTAGGACTATAATTTAAACTTGGATTTACATATCGAGCAACACAACGATCGATGGTACCGCCACTCATATTGAAGGTGCCAACTGCTACATGCACACCACCGCCTGCCTGTGATTCACATTCTTGAATAAGACCGCCGGTCATTGTCATAGTTCCGCTGCAATAAACTGCTCCGCCTAAGCCGACATAACCGTTTGGCTTAAATTCACCGCTGGCATCTGTATCAGGCTTATTTGAATTTCGTTCCAATACAGCTCCGTCTGCTATATTCAACGAACCACCTGTGTTGACAACAATCAAAGGGGCTTTGACACTACCTGTTGCATAGGATGTTATAGGGGTACCTGAAGAGTTATAAGCATTGGCTAGCGTACCACAACCACCATTCATGGTTAAACCTTCGGACACAGTCAATGAACCGCCGTTTGCTACCGTTGCAAAAGGACCGGTAAAGTTGCTTGCACGCTGAACTTTCACTCCACTCCAAGTTTGAGTATTACTGATAGTTACTGTGCCGGAAATATAAATTGTTCCGGTTTGTGATACCAATGAAAGTGCTTTCGCAAAGGTTTTTACGGGCGATGCTGATGTTCCTGAGTTATTATCATTTCCCGTTACTCCGTTTAAGTAAACAGATGACATGGTGCCGGAGCCAAGAAGGGCATAATTGGAGAAGTGATCCGTGTCAAAACTGACTACACCGGCTTCATCAATAAAGGTGTCCATAGGTACAGGTTCACCTTCGTCGGGGAAATAAAATGCTTCTACGTTCGAGGCACCTTCATCCATTTCCGCGGTTTGTATTGAAACATTGATTTTCTCGCCTTCTGCAGGCTCATAGAGAGAACCGTCAGGCATGAAGATTGAAATATCATAAGAACAAATTACTTCACGCTCATTTGATTCAACCGTTGTCGGATATGCTCGAACTTCTGCTTCTTCAGGAATAATTCCTACAAGAGTTATTGTTGTTGTATCATCCGACAGGGTTTCATAACTTTCATCTGTATAGATAACTGCTGTCTTTGTAAGCTCAGCGAGTTTTGTGCTTTCATACTCTTCATACTCAGGTAATACAGCATAACCTAAAATTCGTTTATCATCTAAAGTATAGGTTTCGTATCTTACTTTATTTGCAGAATTACCTTCAATTGTTTTTATTTTTTCATCTTTAACTTCCGCAACTATACCGACATGGTCAGAGCTTTCGTTGCCGTTAAAATCAAAGAATACTATATCGCCCTTTAAGGGTGTATATTCATCTGCTTTTTGATATAAATTCCAATTTGCATTTGAAAGAGTGTCTACCCAAAGGTTACAGGAAGCGTTACGCGGAACACTTGTAATCGGTATCTTTGCATAGTCTAAACAGAAAGAGACGAACATCGCACACCAATCAGCATAAGGAGAACCATACCATGCACCATAACGGGTATAGCCCTTCATGGTCTTTCCGTCTTCCATAACAGCATAGTTTGCAGAACTCTCCTCATAACCAAGCTGACTGTCAGCAATGGCTACAATGTCATCTGCCCATACTTTGGTGAGCTTTACGCCTGCTACTGTTCGTTCCCATACCTCACGACTTTCAACATCTGCTTTCGGATTGGAGAAACAAGCTAATGTATGTTTATGTTCAGGCTTTGTACAAATTAAAACTTCTTCATAACATTCATCAGTATGTACATGAACTCCCGCCTGATTATAAGGTTGTGTCAGCCCTTCCTCATCGTTGTGTGTATTAACATTAGTTAGCCCCAACTCTTCAGAATTGTCAGGAGTTTTAACATTTTCACAACAACTGCAAATCAAACGTCTTTCATAACATTCCGGTCCATGAACATGTTCTTCCATGCCACAATAGGTAACCTTTTCTTGAGTTATAGCAGGAAGAATAAGTGCATAGGTCGTGCAAAAAACAACCACACAACCTAATATTCCCACAATTTTATGCCATAGTTTGAATCTACTTCGCTTTTTAATGTATCTTTCTGCCTGAGGCAGCATTTTATTTCGCATTAAGTAATCCATCCTTCCTTGCTGTTATTCATCTATTTCTGTATTTTTTCCATGCTCTAATTCGCCAAACGAATTTAGCGGCCAAACACGGAACATAATCTTTCCTACTATTTGTTCTTGTGAAACGCAGCCAACTGCGGTATTTCTTGAGTCAACCGATGTAGCTCTGTTATCTCCGATAACAAACACTTTTTCATCAGGCACTTGATAGGGCAATTCAATATTACAGTCACCAAAGGCTTTGCTTTCAAGATAAGGTTCTTCTAACAGTGTACCGTTGACATAAACATTTCCTTCAATATCTATATTCACCCATTCGCCGGACACGGCAATAACGCGTTTTACCAATATCTTATTGTTGTAATAAAACGAAACGACATCCCCATGCTCAAAATCAGATGTTTTGACTGTAACAACAATATCACCATCATGCAATATCGGAGACATGGATGACCCGTATATCTGTAAAACGGGAAGCCATAATGTCGCCACTAAAATTGCGATAGCCGCAACTGTAATCAAAGTGTAAACCGTGCTTTTGAGCACCGAACGATATCGTTGCTTGTAAAGAACACGATCTAATTCGGCTTGAAGTGCGGGAACCGCGGGCATCCATTTTCCTTTTTTCGTCTTTTTGCTTTTATTGACTTCTTTATTTTCTTTAGTCTTCTTAACTTTTCTGTTTTCTTTAGCTTTAGCTTTCTGAGCTAATTTGTATTCTTTAACTCTTTCCTTAGCTCTTCTTTTCTTAGCTTTCTTTAACTTTCTATCTTCACTTCTGTTTTTTATAAGTTTTTCATCTGTTTTCTTTTTTTTAAGTTCTTTAATTTTTTTATTTTTTTTATTATTCATATATATAATATATTATTTAGATCAATAATAATCAACAGATTCAACGTTTCAGCTTTTCTGTGGCGGTATAGTTGCCAAAAAGTCATTTAATGTAGTATGCTCACCATAAAATTTGTTAAGATTACGTGAAGCTTCATTCAAATATTTTTGAGCTTGTTCTTTGGCTTCATCTAACATTTGATCGCATTTAACTTTTGTGTTTAATTCTACGAAAGTTCTATGTTTCTCAGCTTCCTCAACAATTCTTTTTGCCTTTTCTATGGTTTCTTTTTCTCGCAGGACACTTTCTTCTTCCTGACGTTGACATAACTGACGGACATTATCCATGTACATCTGACAGGCATCCTGAGTTGCCTGAAAGATACCACTGAGCTTAAATGAACATTCGGCGATAGAGCCGGCTTCATCTATCGCTATCGTTTTGTTTTCCAATGCCGCTTCTGCTTCAGCAAGCTTTTTCTTAAGGAGTTCGACTTCCTGACTTTGTTCAATTAGCATTTGCAACAAATCTCTACGACTTAATTTTCTTAATTTTTTTTCTGTCGTTCTCGGCATTTGTACCTCATTGTCATTGCATATAAATATATATACTATTTATGGTTAATGTTTTTGTTACAAGATGTATAAATATAAAAAATTTAATAGTAATTTTTAATATTATACCTTAATAAGTACATAATTGCAAGATAATAAAAGAAAAACCTGTTATTTTATGTATAAATATGCAATATCATGCACAACTTATTTTTTCTATGTCTTACATAACACTTCATTTTGCTTCAATGATTTCGTTCAAATAACTGAATAATATTAATTAAAATTCATTGAACAAATTTTTTTACAAAAACAAAAGCATAACTATTCAGAAATTGCAAAAAATCAACGCAAAAACAGTAATCACATGTCGAATTTGTTGTCGATAATTTGCGGTTATCGGTGAGGCTATAACGCTTTTGCGCTATTTTTCCCTTAAAACTCTGCAACAAAGCAATTAAAGAATATATCTGAAACAAACAACTTGCTAAAAGAGATTGAACAGTTGAAAAGTCTGCTCAAACTCTGATTTTTTGCTTTTTTCAAGTTGTCAAAAAATAGGACTTGATTTTTTTCGATGAGTATGACCTTCCCCATAATTATTTTTTGCCCCTCATATCTAATAGGAACAAACACAAACTGTGTTTATTTAAAACGAAAATTAAAATCCAAAAACATAAAAAATATCCCGCCGACTTAAATGAATTTACTCATCAAAATCGGTGGGATTGTTCCTTTTTTCTAAATGCTGGGTTTTTATATTTTGCAAAAAATAGTATGCTAAAAACTAACTTGATTTTTCATGTTTTCTCTTACTCGTTTCCTCTTTTGTTTGTTTCAGAATGTCGGCTTGCCGTCTAACTATATTTCAAATTTTTTAATATCAAGGGCAAGCGGTAGCGAAGTTATGTTCATCCTTTACATAAAAAGCGAATGAAACTTTTCTTAAACAAATATAATTTGCACAAATTCATCTCAGCAAAGCAGATATGTTGTTGATGATTGTTAGAGAGAACACCCTGTTTGCCAAGAGGAAACATCATTTAATAAATGCTATTTAATGTCTTTTGTTATGCTGTGTACATCAAATTTCACATCAATTATTTCCCAATTGTTGCATAGTTACGTTTTCTTTTTGATATTTAGAAATATATTTATCCTGATAGTAGTTTTCTGCGTAAAAATCAATTTCTCCTGTTTTGTCAACATTTATTACAGTGCAACCTCGCTGTGCACCGAGCTTATAGATGCCTAAGTATGCAAGATAATCTATGCTCATTGAATATGTCAAACGGATGCCTTTATAATCAACCGAGAAATTGTTAAGATGATCGTGACCACAAAAAACAGAGTCAGTACTACCGATTTCTTTCATAGTTTCAAACAAATAATCTTCATTCATGCCACAGTAAACAATCAGTCCGCTTTCTCCGGCAGCACCATAAATCATTTTTACATTGTCAGTGTCTTGATAATCATTGTTGGCATATTCGTTCCAAGCATCTCTATACTCGGTTAATGGAATGTGTAGGAATACAGATGATGGAATACACTCTTGAAAACCGGAGTATATGCCTCCATCGTTATTATTGATATTGCTAATCACATTTTTATTTTTATTGTTAAGTTTTTCAATAGATTTTTTATACCATTCTATCTGATTATCGTGAATGTTATCATATTTCCACGCAATGCCGAAAATATCACCGTCAACATATGAATGAGAGTCAAAAATGATAAAACTTCGTATTATGATCTCATCTGAATTAACGATGTTTATAATTTGATTTCCGTAACCGTCAACATGTTCCGGTCCAGCTTGAAACAGACAATGTGGATATTTCTCACTTGAATAAAAATTGGAAATATCTTTTCGAGAATAATAGCTATAGGCTTCCGTATCGTGATTACCAAAGGAAAGTGTCCAATATACCCCAAGACTTTCCATAAGTTCGGCAAAAATCCTTGCACCGGATTTATTATTGAAAGTTCCGGCTTGGAACGGTACCGGATATGCAATGTCGCCAGTAACAATTACAAAGTCCGGTTTTTCTGCGGTAATTATTGCAGCTACCGCATTGAGAGCCATACTGTCCTTACGCATTGACATCCATCCGCCGCCTATGTGTATATCCGTTAGTTGTAGAACCTTTAGCCCGTCATCAGAATATATGTTCCAGTAGCCGTTTTCCGGATTTTCAAGTTTGAGCTGTCTGCTTCCGACATTGGAAAGACTTTTTGCTTTGTTTATGTTTGATTTTAACCCTATCAACGAAATACCCGTTGTAATAACTACAAATAAGAAAACAACTAAAGATATACCCGCAAGAATTTTCAAAAACAGTTTTTTGCGTCTATTTTTTTTAATTGATGTGATTTCTTTCTTCTCAAGGTTATTTTTTTCTTCTGTTTTGCTCATAAAGGACTAATCCCCAAATCTTATAAATATTTCCGAATTAAATTCAGATTCTGCATATTTTGTGATTTTTTCAACATCTGTTACTGTGCAGTTTTGTAACGTTATATTAAACACTTTTACATCGCCATAACAGTGACACTGAACATCTTTGATTATTATCTGTGGATGTTTTTCCGAAAGGAAATTTTCAAGTTCGTTGCATAACGTGTCACTTCTTTTTCCGATTATATCAGAGCAGGCCTTAAACAACATTTGCATTCCCTGTAACATTAAACCTGTTCCTATAATCATTCCTGCAATACCGTCAATTGAAAAACTTAAAGTCTGTGATAATGTAAATGATAACAATACACAAAAAGTTACAAACATATCAAGCAAACTGTCTAAATACAAACCTTTGATGGAGGTTGAATGGTATTTTTTAGTTGAATGCAAATAGAATGATGCCAGAAGAAATTTAACCACTATGGTAGATGCAACAATTGCAGCATATTTTTTAGAATACCATATCGGTGTAGGATACAAAAAACGCTCAAAGGAAATATACAAAAAATATAGTCCGGCTAACACAATAGAAAGAGAAATTAACAAGTTTATTATGCTCTCTGTTCGCCCCAACCCGAAGGGATATTTACGACTCGGCTTTAAAGTTAGAACATAAAAACCAATGACTGCTATTATACAAACAAACGAATCAAGAAGATTGTTTAGGGCATCAGCATATATTGCAACACTATTTGATGACAGTCCGATATAAAGTTTTATGAAAAACATTGCCATATTAACAATAATTCCAACAATCGCTATTGCAGTCATACGCTTAAATTTAATTATGTTGCTCATCCAACTCCCCTTTTAATGCAATAACAGGCATACTAAAGCTTTAATAAATAAAAAATCAGTTAAAGCTTATAAAGTGGAATAAGGAAGTTACAAATGCTTATATTTTAAAAACAACCCGTTATGTGTCATCAATTACTCCCGTAAATTCAACTCTAAATGGTGTTTAATACTAAAATTTATCAAATTACTGGAATTATAATTATACCATAGTACAAATATTTTGTCAACTATTCAATGGGTTTTAAAATCATAGATGAAGTATCAAGTTAAGTGCAAAACTTTCAAGTTTGTCCATATCTTTATTTCTCATTACTACTAACCGAATTATCCAAAAGCTACATCAAGTGCCATCATGACGGTAAAGCCAACCGAAAAGAAAATTGTACCAAGATTAGAATGCTTGCCTGTTGACATTTCCGGAATCAATTCTTCAACAACTACATATATCATTGCACCTGCTGCAAAAGCTAAAAAATAAGGCATACTTGGAACAATCAATTCAGCAAGCAAAATTGTGACTAAAGCAAAGATAGGTTCAACTGCACCTGACAAAACTCCGTAGAGAAATGATTTCTTTTTACTGGCTCCTTCAGCCCGAAGTGGCATAGAGATAATAGCACCTTCAGGAAAGTTCTGAATGGCAATCCCAATTGACAATGCGAGTGCACCACTTAACGAGATCTCCGATGAGTTAGTTAGAAGACCGGCATAAACAACACCGATTGCCATGCCTTCCGGAATATTGTGAAGTGTTACCGCCAGCATCATCATTGTGCTACGCGAGAACTTACTCTTGACACCTTCCTCCTGGTTAGCGTTCCTATGCAAATGAGGGATTAAGCGATCAAGCAATAGTAAAAACAATGCTCCAATCCAAAAACCCACAAAAGCAGGAGCAAACGCCCATGCCCCCATCGCTTTAGATTGTTCAATTGCCGGGATCAGCAAGCTCCATACCGATGCTGCGAACATTACCCCTGCTGCAAAACCGGTTAAGGCACGTTGCACCGATACATTCAGTTCGTTTTTCATAAAAAAAACACAGAATGCTCCCAACGATGTGCCTAAAAAAGGAATAATCAACCCCCAAAAGCTCTCTCTCATAGCAAATACTTTACTGTCACTCTATTTTAAATAAACTGAACAGTCCTTTCTTTTTTATTTTTCCACAAACTCCATTTTGTATATTGACATATTTAAAATGTTGTCTGCCATTCTTGCAAGCAAGCGATGCAGGAAGTGAATGCCCGGACTTTTCATGTCATAGTAGCCTAACATATATCCTTTTGAGGTGACTTTAATTTTGTCTGACCAGTTTAAGTCTTTCTGTGGATCGTTTACATAAAAATACCCATCCACATCATTAATTCCCATATTTTTCAAAGTCTTTGCCATCATCAACTTTAAACCAAGCTTTCCTACACTGTCAAAAACCAAGCATCCACCCAAATATCTTTTTGAAAGTTCCAATACCAAATGCTTTACTTCTTCTTTCTTAAAATAATGGAACACTCCTGCAGCAAAGAAAATAACCCCATTGGAACCATCCACTTGATCCATCCACGAATAATCTTTTAGGTCACAAGAGATACTTGTTTCTTTCTCGTGCTTGTCGATTAATTGCTTACGAACAGATATAACATCCGGAAAATCAACATTGACCATGCTACATAAGCCATTATCGCAAGCCTTTCCTGTTTCATCCAAGCCACAACCAAGATTAACAATTATTGCCCTCGGATGTTTTTCTAAATAGTTTTTAATTTCCCACATCATATCCAACTGACGCATAGCCGCTTCGAGAGCACCGAATTCATACAAGAAAGAGTTTTTCTTTTTCTCCAGTTCAGAAAAATCATAATCCAACCTCTCGCATAAGTTCTTGGCAAAAACATCCGTATAGAGTTCAGGAAATTTTTCGGAACACATTTTTCTCCCATATAAAGGAACTATAAGCGTTTCCTGAACAGTATTTTTTTCTATGTGTATTTTTCCTAACATCATATAAAACACTCTCCTTCAAATATTTTTTAATGCATACGGTTTTTTACTTTACACACTGAAAATTGGCAATACCTTGCACATTAGACACGATCGCCTCTCTATACATATCCTGAAGTCTTAATTTTAAACTTTTTACAGTTTCAAATGGCGGAGAGAAAAACCCCTTTTTTACATAAAAACCACGAATCCATTTATCTGTATGTATGTTGCTACCTTCCACATAAAAACATCCGCAAAAAATTCCCCCTGGTTTTAAAACACGATAAGTTTCACTATACGCTGCCTCTTTATTCGGGAAAGCATGAAAACCATTTAGTGAAACAACTGCATCAAAAGTTTCATTGTCATATGGGAGCTTCCCTACATCACCTTGCTGAAATGTGATGTTTCTTATTTTCATCTCTTTTGCTCGCTTAATTGCAGATGCCATCATTTTTTCTGAATAATCAAGACAAGTAATATCTGCATTAGGCAATGTTTTCCATATCGGCATAGATAAAACTCCTGTACCAACCGGAACTTCAAGAAGTTTTCCGGAAAAGTTTGAAGGAATCATTTCAAAAGATTTAACTATGTATTCTGTGTTTTCCGCCTTTGTCATACACCAAATATTCCTCATAATCCAGCGTCCTACAAAAGTAGTTCCCGTCATCATTCCGTCATAAAAGTTATGTGCTTTTCCAAGGTTTTTGTACGCCGCCTTGATTTCATTTTTTCTTTCCATTTCTATCTCCAAAGACATTTAATTTTTTCTTAAACTTCATCTTTTTTCCTTAACGTTATTTTGTACCATAAAGAATTGTAGGATAACTTAAACTATACATCACAGCCTCTTTTTTATCATAAGAGTTTTTCTTTTTCTCCAGTTCAAAAAAATCATAGTCCAACCTTTCGCATAAGTTCTTGGCAAAAACATCCGTATAGAGTTCAAGGAATTTTTCGGAACACATTTTTCTCCCATATAAGGGAACTATAAATGTTTCCTGAACAGTATTCTTTCTATGTGTATTTTTACGTCATATAAGCATTCTCCTTCAAATATTTTATATTTTTATTTAGCCAAACAGGTAGAGAATTTCCCTGCTTTCTTTGAGTTATCATGTGCCAAAGAGCTTATTTGCATATACCAACAGTTCAAAAAACCATGCAAAAGAGATAAAAATACTTTAAAAAAATATATCTATTTTTCAGAAATACTTATATCAGCATCTGTACGACCAAAGCAAAAAGCACTGCAATAACAGGGCAAATTATTAACGGCCAAGCAACGCAGTGTTCAATGAATGTTAGATGCTTAAAGAAGTTACGGGCATGAAGTCGGCTTGAGTCCGTTAAACCATAAGCCGTTTTTCTATACACACCGTAAACGTATTTTATAGACACTTTAAGAGCAGCGAATTTATACAGAAAACTTTTTCCAATTTTCTTTTGCCTTGCCGAGCATTAACAAGGAGCCTCCCAATGTCCAAATATTGCCCAATGTAAATACGCCAACCATGATTGCATTTACTAATGCATGGTTGCCGAATAAATTAATAGGGCTGAAAAGCAAAGCTCCCACCGGCATAGAAAATACCCAGCACCAGCGAGGATAAGGGCTAAAACCTCCGGCGATAGCTCTTATATGAGCATAAGTCTGCATAACCCAGAACACAAAAAACACTATATAAAGGGGTAAAGAAAAGTAGCATACGAATTTTATTGAAGAGGCAAGAGCAATTTCAGGGCTTGCTGCCGTTATATATTTATAGAAAAAGGCGGCAGCAAGAGAAGACATATGTACTCCGGAGCCGCCCAAAGCTACAAGCCCAAGCGATCCCACGCCAAACAGCTTGGCATATTTGCCGGAATAAGGTTTTATGAGTTTATATATGCAAACATGTCCGCAGCCAGAAACGGGTGCACCGATAAACCCCAAAATAGCAGACCAAAATATCCTTCTGTCAGACATGGTTAGATACTGAGAAACCAGCCCTTCTATACCGGAAAGACTTGTATCTCTAACGCCCCAACCTACAAGCATGTCACCTGCAAAGTTAATAAAAGCTCCTATAATACCTATTTTCATTAAAAGACTTACTCTATCCCAATTGATAATTTGTTTTTCTATAGTCTCGCTCTTCATAATTTCCTCCTTATTATATTTATATACATTTTTTATAGCTTATATTTAAGCTTGTTCGGTCTTTGATTTGTATGATAATTAAGCAATAAACTTATCATCCCTACCACGCATAAAGGATTTCATAAGTCGAACAAATAAGCCGGTATCCATAAGCTCCTCAATTATTGCCCTTTGAGGGAAGTCCATCTGCTTAGCTTCTCTATCCTCATATAAAGTGATTTTGCCGTTTTCTCCAAAAGGTTCACTCCCCTAAAGTTTTTTTATTAGCTCCAAATATTCATCATAAGTATTTCTTGATGCCTTATTTACCCTAGCTGCTCCGTAGCAGTGGGGCATGCCGGGCTCTATATGTATTTTATAATCTGCCCCTGCCTTTTCCAAGTATTGCTTATATATTGGAGCTGCAAAGGCAAGACTTTCATTTTCGCCATAATACAGGCGAACCTTTCCAGCGTTACGGAAATCCCCATGTGCGGTATGTATAAGCCAATGGTCTAACTTTTGTCCACCTGAATTTATCTGCCCATACGCTTCCACCCACTCAACAGGTATAAAGGGATCAACTCCCCTGTAGGATTCAAGGTGTTTTCTCTCAAGGCTATCTGCCGGCACATGTCCGGGGGATAGTGCTATGGTTAAAGCGGGCATGGGAAGATTTTCTTTGTAGTAGTTATTCCATGAAATAATAGTCATAGCTGCTGTTCCCCCAAAAGACAGCCCTACAACCGCTATTTTTTCGTGGCTGTATTCTCTTAACATTGCTCTGTAACTTTCAAAAATCATTTTATAAGCTTCCGTTACGGGATATTGTGTTGTGGGAGGATAGAAAGAATAATATATTTCCCCGTCCACCCGTTTTAAAAGCTTCTTAGCAAGCATAAGCTGAGATTGGTAATAGTTATAAACCCCGCCCCCGCCGCCTATATATAGTATGGCTCTATTTGGCGTTTGCCCTCTCTTTTTTATACGCAAGCAGTGGTAAGATCCTATCTGCGTGCGTATTTGTTGGTCTTTATATACAAGACCCCGCCCATCCTTTGGTAAACGAAAAACTTGCTTCTTATTATGCTTTTTAGCCCGAGCATAGATATCCTCTGCTTTCTTAGCAGGTGGATACAAATAGTAAATCAGCCACAATAGCCCCATAATAATTTTATTGCTGAACTTCACAGAAAATCTATCCTTTCATATATAGTTTGCTTTTGTTAACCAAGCGGCATAGTCATTTTGTACCATAAAGAATTGCAGAATGACTTAAACTGTACATCATAGCCTCTTTTTTTGTCATAAATGTTCCATCCGTCGTATCTACAAAGCACACATTATCATAACCCATATCTTTCAAGGTCTTTATAAAAACCCGCATGTCTCCATATTTCCCTTTAGAGAAAATATCGTGAATAGCAAATTTACCACCTTTCTTTAGTGGACGAAGTGTTTCTAAAATAAGCTCTTGTCTGTTTATACTGCTGATATTGTGATAAACATAGTTGCTTGTTACTGCGTCAAAGCTTTCATCGGGAAAGTCTAATTTGAGAGCATTTCCCTTAACAAATTCCACATTATCCACAACTTCCGCCTTTGCATTGTTTTCGCAAAGTTTTTTGCTGAAAGAGCCATATTCTTTTCCCCAACGGTCAATGCCAATACTGCCTGTACATCTTTCGGTGCGGATGTAAAAAAACTTTTATTCTGTATAAAACCTACACCACCAAGCAACATAAGAAAAAGTCCTGTCATAAGCATGATTGAACATACAATTGTTACCAACATAGAAATCTCCTCTCTACCGATGAAACAAACAGTATGTCAGCTGTTTGTTTTTATAGCTCGTGCTAAAATAGCTATGGCTTCGCCATAATCGTCTTGATCGGGCAAGATTATGGAATATCGTCCTTGTAGTATGTGTTCTCATTATTTTATAATTCTCTAAAACCCCAAGTGCATTTTTATCAAAAGGTCGGTTTTTTCTGGATGTGGCAGACTTATCAATATGTTTGAATATTTTTTCATATCTGTCCGAATGCCACTATGTCCTGTACATACATATTTTACCGTTGTTTGCTCTTTTTAAATTAATCACATCATGCATTACTTTCCAATGCTTTGCATAAGTTGAAAACCGGTTAAAACTAAGATTTGTTTTTTCGTCTCATTTTTGCCACAACAAAAATGATTATTAAAATGAAAATTATCACTGCAATTATTGCCATAGTGTAACTTATTCCAGATGATTCTTTTTTTACAGAAAATGGTTCAGTTGCTGTTGATAATTCTTTGGGTACAACTGCCGATTCTTTTTCTGTTTGAGAGTTTTCAAAATTTTCTGTTTCTGCCTTTGTTATATTTGTTTCCGCTATTTCTTCTTCAGTTTCAGTTTTACCTGATGGTTGAACATTCTCTGGCACAGTTAATAATTCTTCGGTTACAACTGTCGATTCTTTTTCAGTTTGAAAGTTTTCAAAATTTTCTGTTTCTACCTTTGTTATGTTTGTTTCCGCTATTTCTTCTTCAGTTTCAGTTTTACCTGATGGTTGAACATTCTCTGGCACAGTTGAGTTTTCTTTTTGGATTTCAAAAGGTTGTACAAGTTCTAATGTTGAATAATCCACCTTGATTCTTGCACCAATATCTATATTTCCCATAATTGCAATATGAGGATTGACTTTGACGTTTATGTATTCGCTAGTGTTGGGCATTATAAAATAAAAGCCTGTAGGATTGCCTTTGGAGTCTCTTGCCGCAACCTTTGCATCTACGAAATTACCGCTTGTATCTTCAACTTTAAGTTCTTGAAGTGTTGCTTTTATACCCATAATTGATATCTCACTTGATGTTATATACATCGTTTTTATATCGTTTTCAACAACTATAGCTGCTGTTTTCCCAACGGAAGCCGCTGCCATTGATTTTCTATCATCTTCTGAATGCCATAATGCAATATTAACCTCATACATACCGTCGATAAATTCAACGGCAAGTGCATTTGTTGAAAAAACGGATATAATGATTGTGATTATAAATAAAAATGATATGAATTTATGCATCTTTCTGTTCCTCCGTTTCATCTGTCACAGGCACATATTTTTTTACGCCAAAAATAAAATACAGAATATGAAAAAGCCATACCCCACCAAGGATTGCACACGGGACATACAGCTCCTTCCTAAACATCATAAAAAATCCGAAACCCATCAACAGTGTAACTGTTATAATAAACTTGATCTTTGTGCACCAAGTCATACCTTGTTTCTTTACAAAGGATTCCAGGTTATTTTTATAAAGTTTTGTACTAACAAACCATTTGTGTAACTTTTCTGAACTTTTTCCAAAGCTGAACAAAGCCAGCATTAAAAAAGGAAATGCCGGAAGCATAGGAAGATAGGCACCGACGGCACCTAATCCAAGACCTATGAATCCTAGCATCAACCATATAGCCTTTTTAAGCTTCATTATTTTCTTTCTCCAATCGTTTCTTTTCTCGCTTACTTTCTATTACATGTCGTACTGTCACGAAAGGGTGGCTGAATATCATATACGGACCCGAAAACCGCATGACGGCACGGATTTTTTTACGCATATTCGTTTCATAGCAATGCACCTTGCAATTTGAACAAAAAGTCTTGGTTCCCATAAAGGGGCATTTATCAGAGCGAAGCATTGCATAGTTATTTAGGGTTCGGCATTCGGGACAAAGACTTTTCCTTGTGCCATGTTTTTTCTTGCAGTAAAGACGAATCATCAGAGACACTATACGCTTTTCTTGCTCCCGCTTTTTTTCAATATCATTTTTGCTCATACATTCTTCCTTCCTCCACACGGTAAATACGATCTGTAATCGCCATTGTAGATTCACGGTGAGATACAAGAATAATGCTCTTTATATTTTTTTGTTCTTTTAGTGCTTTTAAAATGACACCTTCATTGATGCTGTCCACATTGCTGGTTGGCTCGTCAAGAAGAATTAACTCACTTCCTCTCAAAAAAGCTCTTGCAAGTCCGATGCGTTGCTTTTCACCGGCGGAGAGTTTGTTACCGAGCACGCCGACTTTCGTTTTATATCCCTCCGGCAATGTTAAAATAAAATCGTGTACAGAAGCCATCTTACAAGCATTTTCAATTTCTTCCTGTGTTGCGGTTGCATTGGCAATGCGAAGATTATCCTCAATAGTTTCATCAAACAAATAGGTTGTTTGGCTGACCATTGTTACATTATCAAGTAGACTGTCGGTGTCTACCTTATCGATGTCAATGTCGTTATAGGCAATCTCGCCGTGATCCTTTTGCCAAAATCGCAGAAGCAATTTAAGAAAAGTAGATTTTCCACATCCCGATTCACCTACAATACCTATAATCTCTCCCTTCTCGGCATGCATATAAATATCGGAAAGCACAGGTGTTTTTCCATCGTACGAGAAGGACATATCGGTTACTTTAAGATTATCGTAAACTATCTTTTCACCATTCTTCACAGGACGAACAACAGGATCTTCTGTAAGAAGATTCAGTACACGATCGCCAGAAGCAAATGTCTGTGTAAGATTGCCGGGCAAAGCCGATATCGCAATTACGGGACCGAATGAACCAAAAACGGTGACAACACCCATAACCATCCTACCAACAGAAATCATATCATTCATTACAAGAAATATTCCTACATAAAGAGTTGCGGCAATAAAAAACGATACACACAATTCAGTTGTCGCACTCGCTTTTGTAGTATCTCGTTTCATTTTCTTTGTTTCCCTGAGAAGAGCATCCGAACGCTCATTAACCGTCTTTTTACGCTCTTTTCCGGCATTATTAAGAACTATGTCTTTAATGCCTTTTATGCTGTCAAGAAAATATGCGTTAAAATCCGCAAACTCTGCACGGTATCTTACACCCGACTCCTTTAATTTGGCAGAAGATACCAGCGGTATGATGATACCTACGGTTATAAACCCAATCAAAGCCACAAGTGCAATATACCAACTGGACACAAAACCGACATATAACAACACGCAAGCAGACACGAGAACAGCAATGCAAATGGGAGAAATTGTATGTGCATAAAAAACCTCTAATGTTTCGATGTCCGAGGTAATTGTAGCAATGATTGAGCCTTTTTGTTTGCTCTCAAGTTTTGCAGGACACAATACACGGAGTGCAGCAAAAATTTTATCACGAAGAACTGCAAGCAAACGAAAAGCAATATAATGATTGCTGTATTGCTCAAAATATCTGAGCATACCGCGTAGCACTCCACACATGACAGCGAGAAATATGATAGCTTTATATGACAGTGCAATGGTTTCTCCCAGAGCTTTTGCAACACCAATTGCACCAAACAAGGTTACACCCATAGCACAAAGAAAACCGACTGAACCGTTTATGATAGCGAGGAGCATAATATAAGAAAGCTTACCGAGAAGAAGAATGAGGTTTGCCATAATAATTGCACCACTTCTGCGAAATTTAGTATTCTGTTTCATTTTAATGTCTCCATATATCCTTCTTCAAGGTTTTTCTGCGTTTTATAGAGTTTTGCATAGCCACCGTTTCTTGTCATCAGTTCTTCGTGAGTTCCACTTTCCATAAGTTCACCTGATTCCATATAGTAAATTAAGTCTGATGGAACAACATTAGCAAGACGGTGGGAAATTACAATGACACTCTTATGTCGTGATAGAGCCTTAATATTGGACATAATAATGGCTTCGCTTTCAATATCAATATTACTGGTAGCTTCATCAAATATATAAATATCTTTGTTTGCAACCAGATTTACCGCAAGGGCAAGTCTTTGTTTTTGACCGCCTGAAATATTGGTGCCATCCTCGGTAATAATCTTTTCAAGACCACCATTTTCACGGATAAAATCAACCAAATTTACCTTCTCAAGAGCTGAATAAATTTCTTCATCAAGCACATCTTTCTTTGCGAGCATAAAGTTTGCTCTGACCGTTTCATTAAAAATGTAGGTGTCATAGCTAACAGCGCCAATATGTGAATAATATGACTCACGGGAAAGACTTTCAAGTTCCTTTCCGTCTATAGTCACGATGCCTGCTTTAGGTCTAAGCACTCCCAACAGTATATTAACCACGGTTGATTTTCCACATCCTGATTCACCAACGATAGAAGTCATGCCACACCTTGGAAAGTTCATAGTCAAATTTTTCAGTACATCGCGATTTCCGTCATACGAAAAAGTAACATTGTTCATCTTGATTTCAGTGCCGGCAACTTCATCAGTACCCCAAACAGGCTCACGCTGATCTAAAAGTGACAAAATCTTTTTACCGGCAGACGCACCGTTCATAGCAACATGGAAAGCAGAGCCAAAGGCACGGAGCGGAAGGAAAAATTCTACAGCAACGAGAATTAGAAACAGAGCCGCAACAGGAGATAAATTCCAATTTATCACAGATAGGATTGCCATCGCAACACCAAAACCTGCACCACCGTAAGCAACCAAATCCATAATTGTAGTACTTGCAAGCTGCATAACAAGAACTTTCATCGTTATTTTACGGAAATCCTCGCTTGTTTCGTTCATCTTTGCATGTTTTGCTTCTTCTGCCTTGAATATTTTCAACTCTTTTAATCCTTGAATGCTGTCAAGGAACGAATCCCCCATCAGAGTGTATTTACCCCAATACTTTGCAAATATCTTTTTAGCATATTTGGATACAGCAATAATTGATATGGGAATCAGCGGCACACAGCTAATCAGTACGACTGCCACACGCCATTCAATTCCTACGGTGATGCCAAATAGAACGAATGGGGCTATCATTGCATAAAAAAACTGCGGAATATAGGAAGAATAGTAGATATCAAGTTGTTCTATGCCCTCTACAGAAACTTGTGTAAGTCCTGCCATGCTCATACCATCAGTAGAATGCATGCCAAGCTTAATAATTTTAGTATAAACGCATTCACGCAAATCTTTTTTTGCTTTTCTGCCGATGGTGTCTTTGAGATTTCCAATAAGGCGAGAGTTTATATATCTCACAAAAACTGCAATTACCAAACATATTGCAGGCAACAGAAAAATAATTGCATTATCACCGTGTTCATCGTAATGCACTGCGAGGTCGATTGACCAACAGATGATAGCAGTAATACCCACATTCAACAGTAGACCAAGCACCATCAAAGCTACACAATAAAATATGTATTTTTTGTTTTTTCCGAGCAAACGGAGTAAGTTTTTGTCAATCATTTGCTTTTCCTTCTTTTAACACCATATGTGTGTTCACTTTCGTATAATTTATTGATTTTATCAAACGGTACACCCGCAAGTACACGGCAGATTGTGTTTTCGCTCGTTGCATCTTTTCCAAGCATTTCGGATATCTTATGATCCAGCACAGAGAAACAAAACACATATTTTTGTGCTAAAGAGTATCCATCTTCAGTGAGGTATCCAAGTCCAAATATATTTTGCCTCACCATCCCAACATCAGAGAGGTTTTTCAACATATTGTGTACACTTGGCTTTTTAAGACCGAGAACATTTGCAAGTTCTGCATTTTTAATCCTACATCCACTTTGTGATAAACGGTAAATCCAAATTAAATATTTTAGTGACGAGAATGTGAATTTGTTTTCTTTATTAAATATAACACTGACCTCCTATGGAATACGACAGAAAATTAGAAACCCCTTAATAATGTCTGTTAATAGCCTTCGATGCTTACCTAATTCAAGTAATGACATCTACCATTTTATTTATCGCTACACTGTTCGGCATAAGAACAGCTGATGCGTTTTTACCATGCTTTTTTTGCTCTTCATAAATACAAAATAATACTAACAACCAGCATGATCATCCAATAATATTTTTTACACACAAATATTCCATATTTTTTAATTTGCTTAGGTCGTATTCTGCTCTAAGCTTCTTATTAATATTTGCTATCAACCCGATGACAACACCTGACATTGCAAGAATTACCACTACACACCCACCTTTAAATGACGAATTATCATAGTTGCTTCACCGCTATAGCAACCAAGCATAAAAAGAAAAGCTTTTAGTTCCTCTTCTCCGGTTTCAATTCTGTTTATGATTTATTCTTATCCCGCAAGTGCTTCTTTCAGGTTCTTTGCAAATTCTTTTCCTTGATTTGCATTGTTGTTAGCAGCCGCTAACAACAATTACATTATACTCATTTTCTGTTTGCTTGTCAAGCTCTTTTTGCAGAGACCTGAATTAGTATAATAAAATAATTAGCTCTCTTAAAATGGTTTTTAAAAAGTGCAGATAAGCATTTTCTTACAATGATATTTCTAAACATCCTTGCAAAATAGAAATTTTTGTGTTATTATTGTTTTAGTAAATTGAAATGAGGTTTTTATATGGAATTGCATGAATCAGGACAAATGTATTTAGAAACTATATATGTTTTGTTGCAAAAAAATTCAAAAGTCCGTGCAATAGAGGTTAGTACGCATATTGGATACACCAGAGCTTCTGTAAGCCGTGCTGTAAACCTTTTAAGAAAAGGGGGATATATTACCGTTGACAAGGACGGATATATTTCACTAACTTCTTCCGGAGAAGAAGTGGCGAAAAAAATATATGAGCGTCATGTTGTTATTAAGAATATGTTAGTGTCCCTTGGCATTGATGAAGAAACTGCTACAGAAGATGCTTGTAGAATTGAACATGTAATCAGCGACAAATCATTTGCCGCTATTAAAAATCATTATTTGAATCACAACTCATAAACCTATTTTGTTAATTCCATCGCAATGCTACATTTTGCAGGGATAGCGATCGCGGTTTGTCCCTGTTTTATTATGCTTTCACACCAGTGATGATTGCCACTTTATCAACAATTAATATGATTCAAAGTAGCCTTAATTGTGAATTTACATCGGAACATTCAACAATAGTTTGACTTATTTCAGAAATTATGATAATGCATTCAGCCAAGCAAAACAAATATCAACATAAACTTTTATGCTGTCGAAAATTAACTATCAGCGACTTAAAGTTAATCATATAATGACTTATACGATTACATTTTTCAGATATTTTTTGAACCCACATTTAAGATGAAGTCTGCGTATTCATACAGGAAAATTTAAATCAAAAAATCAGATTCCAAGTTCATACTTGTTATTTGCAAACCCATTCTCAACAACATTAGTATCAATTGCATGTATAGCTCTATCTGTAAATTTTAACTACATACAACAGTTGTCAATTTTGTGTTTGGAGTTAGAGAGAGGTGTAGTTAGGTAAGTTGTGTGAGTTGGAACCCGACCGAGCAAGAAGAAGCCGAATGGCGACGACGGCGA
>LSQX01317866.1_pt1 | contig 44401 bp, 77 predicted proteins | sample 654561 | NCBI WGS metagenome assembly LSQX01 (sample SAMN04489861, study PRJNA283612) | anaerobic digester metagenome | isolation source: 4 biogas reactors fed with cattle manure at either 37C or 55C with and... | place: Denmark: Kongens Lyngby | collected 2014 | reverse complement strand
GTTTGAAGTGTAACGATAAAATGAACATAGGGTTCAATCCGGTTGAAAGCGAGAAGCTGGTTGACCGGATTCTTGCACAGATAGAGGTTGATAAATGAAAAAAGCGCTTGCCGTTCTGCCAGAAAAAAATGAACAAAATGCAAAAAAAAGATATAAAAACGCTGGACAACATTCTATTTATGATATAAGATTAAAGCATGGAAAGGGGAATTAAACCCCGAAATAAAGGAACCGGTGAACCGGGAAGGAAGGGAAAAGATGCGTACGGTAAACACAATGAGGTCTATGGGCGATTCGTTTGAAATGGGGATCAACGAGCTTGAAGCAAGCATAAGATCTTACATGGCCGATGGAATGAGCCGGGATATGGCCACTGAAAAAGCAATGGATGTTGGAACAGCGGAGGAATTGTCTATTCCTCCCACTTCTGTGTAAAGGAAGGGAAAGATGGACAATGAAACCGTAAAGAACGATACCACGAAAGTTCGCCCGAGATGCTGTGCAACCTGTTTGTTTGCCGGTGTAGAGTGCAAGCAAATGAGCGAGTTCAAGCCGGCGGATGATCCGGAAGAAACAGTTGTGACTTGCGCACATTTTATGTATTACGATTAAACGGCATCCCGGAGCCTATCCGGGAAAGGATGGAAGAGATGGGATTAAACGACACGGAAGAAAAAGACCTTGTATGGTTGCCGAAAAAGACCTGTGAGGAAATCAAGAAGGCTGAATCGGAAAGCGCACAGCTCGAGATAATTCAGAAATATCTTGACAACACAAAGCGAAGCATGGCCGGCGATCTTGAGCAAATGGAAGAAGATACCATTCGTTTCAAAGGCATGTTGCTTTCATACAAAAAAGCATACAGTGAGGCGCTTAATGCACACTATGAAGCTATAGAAAAGATGTGGGATGAAATCAACAAGCAAATGCCGGACATGAAAAAAGAGATTGAAAAGGTCGTTAAGCAGGTTGAAGAAATATACCCTGCTATTGAAAACGTGCAGGCGCTTATTGCAGATGTGTCTGGGAAAATGAGCAACATAAACACCTACGAACTCACAAGGATGGTCGAGCTTATCGAAAAAATTGAGAATTGCGACGAACGAACTCGCAAGGTTCTTGAGAAGGTATTATCACTATAGCGAGTGACTGCCCTTCGGGGCAGGTAAGCGACAATCCCGGTCACAAGTCCGGGAAACAAGGAGAAAAAGCGTGACGAAAAGAAAAGACCCGACGAAAAAGCAGAAAACCGGAAGGAAGCCGATGTTCACCGAGCCAGCAGTCAGACGGCTGTTGACCATCCCGACATCGGTATACGACCGGATACCTGGATCGAAAAGCGTGTTCGTAACCGAAGCGGTTATTGAGAAACTGGACAAAGACCGGTAAGACCGGCAAAGGAAGGACGAAGATGGGAATATCAGAGATTGAAGCAATGCGGCAGGACTTTGAAAGAGCGCATTCCGCAACCAGTTTTTCACCGGAAAGACGGGCGGCATCATGTGTTCAGGATTTTTCAAGTGAGCTTGAGGCTGACTTGCGGGCACTCGGTGGAAGCACGGGGAACTACAAGGAGAAGTACCTTGCCCACCTCCGGAAATGGACAGCCGCGAAGTCCCGTACCATGTCTCCGATGATTACAGGACCCGCGAACTTTCCCGCAGAGCGCAATCGCAAAGCGTTTGACCGTGAGATGCGAGCTTGGGAAGAGTTCCAAGCGTGGAGGGAGCGATATTTCAAGCGGGCAAACCGCGTCCCGACAAAGACCCCGGAAGAGGAAATTGACGATGCACTGATCCGGCTTGAGAAAGAACGGAACGCCCACACCCTCATGATCGAGGTAAACAAGATCCACCGCCGGAAAGTCAGCGATGAAGAAAAACGGAAAGCGCTTGCCGAGGAATTGGAGCTTGCTCCGGAAATGGTCGAGAAGATGATGGAGCCGGATTGTTTCGGTCAGCGGGGATTTGCTTCCTGCTCACTTACGAACAGCAATGCACGGATAAAGAACCTTGAACAGAAATTGCTCATCATGAAAGCACGGATTGAACGCCGGGACACCTTCGAGAAGATCGACTTCCCGGGCGGGACGATTGACATTGAGAATGACCGGGTTGTCATCAGACACGACGAAAAGCCGGAACCGGAAGTTATTCAGCAACTCAAGGCAAACGGTTTCCGATGGTCACCACATTGGAAGTGCTGGTGCAGAAAACATACCGCGAACGCACTGCGGGCGGCAAAGATTGTCTGCGGAATAAGGAGCATGTAATGAAATACAAAGTAGGGGATAGGGTAAGAATCCGGGGAGACTTAACGAGAGATAAGAATCTTCGCTTTGGCGTTGTCGGACTAATGGCGGCAATGGCCGGGAGTCTTGCAACTATATCAGAGGTGCGCGATGGCGATCCAGTAGCATATAAACTCAAGGAAGATCCCGGCGGCTTCAAGTGGTCTGAAGAAATGTTTGAGCCGGTAGAACAATTTTCCAGCGGCGGGATTGTACAGGACGATGACTCGCGAACAATTGTCACTCTTGGTGAAATGATAAAACCTTGTTCAATGATTCCTTTTGGAACTATTCCCCTCTTCCTTAGCGATGAGAAAAAAGAAAAGATCGGAATTGTGCCGACTAACGATCCGAGGTTTTCTGATATGGAAGTGACATTACAAGGTTTCGAACTTAGAGAGAATGCCAATGAGGTGCGGGACACCCCGACAAGAGGAACGTCTATTTTCAAATCAATGCTTGATTCTATTTCAATGCGTTCTGCACTAGAAAAATGTATAAGTCTTGCCGTTGAAAGTGAGTTCGGAACAAAAAAAAGCACAGGAATTGAATCCCGGAAAGATATCCGGAAACGTCTATTAAAGCTGTAGGAGGCTAAAGATGAAGGTTATTGAAAGTCTGTACAAGGCTACCATGGAAGCGAAACGGGCGCTTGAACTCCCCGGAATGATCCGCCAGACGGGAAGGATCTTGGACGACAAAGTGCGTGAGTTTGACGCACTGGTCGAGGATTCCGAGCTTGAACTGCTTCAGCTCCGGACTGAACTTGCCGAGGCTGACAAGTCAGACAAGGGCAGAGTGTTCGCAAAGATCGTCGAGAAGAAAATAGAGATCGAGGAAGCGAAGAAAATCGCCGACATTGCGAAGGAAGAAAAAGCCGCACTGTGGGCAGAGGTCAGCGCCGAGTAGTCAACCGCGTTTCCCCGGCGATACGGGGAGCCACGGGGAACCGAACAGGAGGCGCCGAGAGGTTCGAGACCTCTTTCCCCGAAAAGGCCCAGAGGTTTTGACTGGTTTGGACTTGAGTGCCTTACAAATGGACAGGGAAACAGTCCGCAATTCCCCGATGCGTGAAACGGGGGAACACGGAGGCGAGACCGCAAGGGGAAATGCGGTTGACAGCGGCAGGAACAACCGCGGGCAAAGGTGTGCCGAACAAGAACACCCACCGGTTCGATACCGGACGCCTCCATGCTTCTGTACAGAAGGAAACAGGGATGACCTGAGACAACCGGTGGAACTCCGGGGCGCAGTGGAAGCCTGCGAACAAGAAGGCGTTGCAAGCTGTAGATCGGCTGGGCAACAGGTACCGGGAAAGTCCTACCGATGCAGGTTCGATTCCTGCCGCCTTCAGAAAGCGTGAGGCCGCAAGGTGTAAGGCGGCAAGACGATACCGGGTAAGCAGGTTGGGATGGTACTCTCCTAAGCCCTCTGCCGGTATAGTTTTTCGAAGTGCCAGACTCCGGGTCAACGCCGGACACGCTTAAAGCCAGTGATGCAAGGTTGACATGGATTACGGGAGGAAGAAGATGCCTTTTATGACCGAGCCAACAGAAGCAGAATGTTTTGAGGCAGAACAAGAACTGCTTTTTGACGTTCACTTCCGACAACTTGATAGAGAAATAAGGAAGATGATTGAGCAAGATAAACAGAAAGGTGCCAAAAACACCGAACAACTGCTTCAACCTGACAATGGCTATGTATGCAACAGGCCCGGACAATGCGCTAAAGGTCAAGGCGGAAAGTGTTATTCCAATTTCGATTGCCCTGACAAGGCCATTACAGGTTAAGCAAATGTTATACAGACGGGAGGGAGGGAATATGGACGTACCTGAAAAATGCAATGGATGTTCTGATACCGGGCAATGGAAACGCGGAGTGTGCCAATACTGGCATAATTTTTATTCTGAACCGCGAAGGATGGCGCGCTGTAATGATAGAGGGCCATATCTATCATTAGAACAATCAGACCCGGCAAGACTGGGACACGCGGGAGACCGCGAAAGGAGTGAATCATGAGTATGGAAGAAGTGTCTTCGGAGTTTGCAGGGCTTGTAGAGTTGTCAGGAGCTGGTGAAAAAACAATCAATATGTATCATGCACTATGCAATCTTGTTCACCTTAACTGCTGTGAAGAAGAAGGAATAGGGTGCGCCATGCCAACACCCGAACAGTGGACCGATGCTTTTAACAGTGCAAAAAAAGCGCTTGACGCTTGGGAGGAGTGAATCATGAACGAAGAACTGACAAGGGTCTTTGAAAAATATGAACTTGAAGCAATGATTGAATTCTACAAAAACAATGATTGCTCAAGAAGAGTTGCGAGAGAACTCGCCACAGCCTTGCTTGCGGAAAAAGCAAAGCCGAAGGTATGGGACGGCGCGCCGGAATGGGCTGATCGAGCTGATGTATCATACAAGGGGAACGTAAAGGGTAAGATCAATATGTCGATCTACACCCGCGAGCTACCGAGAACCCGCATTGATGAAATCGCTGACGAAGTGTGGCACGAAATAAACAAAGGCGTAACTGGTTTACCTAATGATATAATAAAGAGAGGGCTGAAGAAATACGCGGAAGAACTCAAGGGGGAAGCATGATGGTTGCATATTCGATTGTGTATATATGCGGTCTTGTTTTATGGGCGTCTTTTGTTAGGTTTGCTGTCGATGATATTCCATACCGCATAGTATTTTATTTTTCTTTTTGTCCAATATGGCACGTGCTCTCAAAAATAATTGCAACTGCTTACAACAAAGCGGGGAAAGAAAAATGAGTGACAGAATCTTTTCGTATACCGTTATCCTTGACGGACAGTACAAGGACGAGGACGCGCAGTCTATTCAGGAAGCAATCGAAATGATAAAGGGCGTATCAAAAGTTGTCCCGAAGGTTGCTGATATTGAGCTTGCATTTGCGGTAGATCAGGCAAAGCGAAATCTTGGCCGTGATATAATCGAGCTGATATGCGATAAAAGGAAAGGTGAATGATAAAGCCAGTTCCAGACCTTCCAGAAACTATTTGCTGCCCGATCTGCGAGACCAGGCATAAGATGAGCGAGTATATCACCGTCTACACAAAGACGCTGGACGGGCGTATACTCAAGAGCATGATCTGTCCTGGATGTCATATATCACGCGGGTACGTGGTGGAGAAGGAGGGGGAATGAGAAAGAGGGGAATAAGCCTTAACCGAAAAAAGCTGAAAGAAAAAGTAATACGACTTGAGAATGAAAACAAGGCTCTTGTGTTAGGTCTACAGGTGTTGAGGATTGCCGGCGCAGTGCAGATGGAAGCAATGTGATGTTCATATGAATCACACCTTTCACTAGCAAAAACGCAGTTTTCAGAAGGCGGGGTTGTGCCTGGTAATGAAAGCGTTGTCATTAACAATAATGAAGGATGCCTGTTAAACAAAGAACAGGAGCAGCGTCTCCGGGATGCGTTAAGCGAGATGATCAACAAGGAGATATCATGACCGGCTTCATGTGTTCACCACCGCAAAGCTCAGGCAAAATCGTGAGATAAAACTTGCGAAAAAAGGCGCATAGGTATATAATAGGCAAGCACAGTTTGGATTGCCTGTCATACACCTCCTTTACCCCGCTGGCTGGACACCGGCGGGGATTTTTTATGCCTTGAAGGTCAGCACTTGCGTATACGGGAAAGATGATATACAATAAAAACGGGTGTTATAAAAAGGGCGTAATTATGTACGTCTTGCGTGGTTTTTGTAACCGTGTTTTAATTACTGTGCGGACTGGAAAACCGCCTAGGAAAGGATACGGAAGACGAAGAACCTTTGAAGGGTATTCACGGCTGACCGTAACCGGCTGTAGGGAGTTTTCCACCCTAACGAATACCTTTCAAAGGTTTTTTGTTTATGGGGCGTTGTAGTTACGGTTAGAAACGCTTTGAATCAAGCCGTCCGTCACAGGTTAAAAGGGAACCGGAAACAAGCCTGCGGGGTGGAGTTGTAGAACGATGCGCCCCGTCACTTCCGGCCATGGCAAGCATGGAAAGGCACGTAGGAAAGACGCTTGCACGTTCTTTCCCGACATGGTGATGCCTTGGCTCCAAAGAGCATGAGCAACGCACCGTGGGACAGCAACCTACCGGAGAGAGAAACACTCACCGCTAGGGGGAATTGTCTCCATGGCTCAACCTTCCACCGAAGAGCATAAAGGAGAACAGATGAAGCCCATAGAAGATGCTATGATAGAAAAACAACCAGCGACAAAAGAAAAGAACTGCCTGAGATGCTACCAGTGTGAGAACGGGCATTGCGATCAATACGACCTGCCGATAAGTCAGTCCTTCAGGTGCGGGCTGTTCATAACCAGACGCGACTTGCTTTGTGAAGAAAATTGATATATAATCATTGGCAAGGAGAACGTGATGGCGAAGCAAAAAGGACGACCCGAAAACCTTATTCCAGCAAACAAGCGAACCAAGGAAGAAGCCAGAGAGCTTGGCCGTAGGGGTGGCGTAGCGTCCGGAGAGGCAAGGCGGAAGAAAAAGTACTTCAAAGAGATATACGCCGAGATGCTTGCAGATGAATACCAAATAGAGAAAGAAGGAAAGACGGTAACCGGTTTACAGCTTGTCAAAGAGGTTGCACGTGACGTACTGCTCCGCAAAGATTCAGCATCCGTTTCAATGCTCGACCAAATGAGAAAGACCCTGGACGGCGATTCCCTTGAGATAGAAGCTACTGTTGAACAGGTAGACGCAACCGAGGGCATGACTTACGAACAGAAGAAAAAACTTGCTGAGGAATGGCTTGCAAAACATCGTTGACCAGCTCAGTGAAGATGAATGGCTCCGGCTGGTAGAGCAGTTGAAGCGCGAGGAAGTTGCGCCGAAGTTTAATGAGTGGAGAAAACCGCACCCGTACAAGATAGCGTATGGCGGACGTGGTGCCGGAGCAAAGACCGAATCTGCGCTTTCCCTGGTTGTTCAGTTCGGGGAAAACCCGCAGTACTTCGGCGACCGGGTAAACATCGTTGTTACCAGAGAGATAGAGAACACCATCGACTTGTCTTCATTCGAGACAGTCCAGAAGAAAATCCGGACACTGGGATACTCCGGGTGGAAGATTACCAATAAATACATTGAGAACACAAAGAACGGAAGCCGGATCACATTCCGGGGATTGTCTGACCTGACCGCCGACAACTTCCGGTCATTGCAGGACGTTGACATTCTGCTTTGCGAGGAAGCGCACGGGATAGGTTACAAGGCATGGAATGTTGTCTTGCCGTCTATCCGTAAGAAGAATGCTGAGGTCTGGGTGCTGTTCAACCGTGTTCTTGAAGTAGACCCGTGCTATGATATATTCGTATTGAATGAACGCCCCGGGAGTTGTATTCTCCAGCTTGAACCGGGGAACATTGACAATCCGTGGTTTGACCAGTCATCACTTCCAGAGAAAAGGGAAGCGGACTATAAGCGGGATCCGGATGAAGCCGCTCATATCTGGGAAGGGCTACCGAGGAAGCAGGGCGTGAACGCTGTCATGTCCCGGCTTGACGTGCTGGCCGCCATGGAAAGGAACATCGAGAATCCAGAGGGCGGGGAATGTGTCGGGGTGGACGTTGCCCGGTTTGGTTCAGATTCAACGCAGATATATCGCCGGAAGGGGTTGAAGACAGTGGATGGTGTTTCCTTGAGGGGATTCGATACCATTGCCGTGTCAGATAAAGCATACGCGGCAGGCGCAATCAACGTACCGTACAACATCGACGGCGGGTATAATCCCGGCGTTATAGACGTTCTCCGGAACCGGGGACGGGAAGTCCATGAAATAAACTTTGGAAGCTCGAAGGTGAATAATCCAGACCTGTATGCAAACATAGCCACTGAAATGTGGTTCGAGTTCCCGATCAAAGAGGCAGATATACCGAACGACCGGGAATTACTGGTACAGCTTACTGACCGGCGGTACGGGTATGACAAGAAGGGCCGGAAGATTATCGAGAGCAAGGATCTGTTCAAGAAGCGGAACGGCGGGAAGTCTCCAGACAAGGCTGATGCATTGATATTGGCGTACTACCAGCCGCACGGCGGATTCGACGAAGATATCCGGCAAGAGATGGCCGCACTGAGATCAAGGTAATGACAACCGACTGAACCCGTGGTATAATACCGCTTGAAGTGAGGTAGGATATGGCGACAAGAGTAGCAAGCTGGTTTTCGACGTTCGGCGGCAAGAGAAAGGTGGAAACAGATAAGAAGGATTCCCGGACGGTCAGGACGCGGGATTCAACCGGCACCGTGGTTGCAAACGTCGATCTGCTGGACGGTTTGTACTACGGGGAGATCCCGGAACTACAGCTTGCCTCAGCTCTTGCGCTTGTCCCGGTCAACACTCCTGTTTCACTCATTGGAATCCCGATGCCTACCGCTGACGATGACCTCACGAAAGACCGGATCAAGCTGCTCATTACCGAATACGCTGATGATTTCCCGACGATCGAGCGGACAAAGCTCATCCACGGCACTTCATGGAGATGGGCGCGATTCGATTCAAAAAAGAATAAAGCAGTCTGGGAATCAATCCCGGACGACAGCATAGAGGCGATCGAGTTTGATGTTATTTCTGGGGAAATGGTCGCTATCTACACTCATGACATATTCATGGTCAGCGTAGGAAACAACAAAACCGAACGCCGTGAGAGATACCGAAAGATCACGCGGGAACGCATTACCGTAAAATGGGTTGGCGGCACGAATAAGACGACGCTCGGGGAAACCAGCTCAGTGAATCCGTTCGGACACCTGCCGAGACCGTTCGGGCATGATTGTAAGGATGGAGCGTATCGCGGTCATTCAGTGTATGGACGGAACCTGCGACTGTACAAGAGCTATCACGAAGTCCTGCTTCAAGAAGTCCGTATTCTTGCCGAGTTCAATCCGAAACTTATCCACAATGTATCTGACGTGAAAGAATGGATGAAGAACAACGGATACACAAGCATAGATCAGATAGACAGCGACGTGTTCAACGCTCGGTTCTTCCTGAACAAACAGGGAGAGGAAAAGACCGAGATGCTGTACCTGGGAAGCGATGCAACCGGGTCACATGACAAGGCACTCGACCGGATTACGAAACTGCTGATCACCGGCTCAAATGTTCCTGAGCTATTCTGGGGTGGGCTGGCAACCGGTAACGCCGCGTCTACCGATACGCAGAAAGATCAGGCCGTACAGTACATTCAGTCACTACAGACAGAAGACAGCACCCAGTACGAAGGGCTGATAAACGATACCCTCGAAATCCTGTCATTCGTGGAAATGCGGCCCTACGGTAAATGCAAAATGAGTTGGGACCGGATTGATATGCTCAGCGAGGAAGTCAAGGCGCGAGTGTTCCAGACCGTTGCGGCCGGGATAAGCTCTATCGTTACCAGCGCTGGTGGAACCATAGATGACATTTTGTACTTCTGGAAAAAGTTCTATCCTGAACTGCCCGAGGAAGACCTTGAGACATTCGTTCCAGGAATAAATGAAACCGCAAAGCACAAGGCATTCTCGAATACCGACGCTATCAGCCAGGGTGAATACGAGTGACACGGAGAGAATACCGGGCAGAGAAGCGGAAGAACAAAACCGCGTATGCCCGGATACAGAAGAAGAACAATGGCTTAATTCGTGTTTCATACCTGAAATCAATAACGGGCTTCAAACGCATTGTTTCACGCTTGCCATCTACCTTATTGTCAGAGGCCAATCGGACGCGCCTAGAGGCCGCTATTGACCGCTCAGGGCTATTTGACGAACAGCTTGAGATTATAAAATCATCCGAACTAGAAGCAATGCGGGTCGGGAGCAAGGCGGACGTTGAATATCTTGCCGACGCATTCGATCGGGCAGGGATGGATATCACAAAAGGCCAGATAGAAGAGGCGTTCGAGAAGGTTCACGGAAAGCAACTTGCAATTTATCAGGTAAGCAATTCTTTCACCCCGCTTTCCCGGAAAGTAGCCGAGATTCCGATGCTCATGCAGAATCGGGGAAACTATTCTTTGTCATCTTCAATCTGGGAGGGGATAGATTCATTCAGTGATAAGATTATCGCGTACGTCCAGGGTTCACTTGAGGCCGGAATAGACCCGGTTAAGATTGCCAGAGGCCTTGAACGATACCTACGGGAAGGAAGCGAGTTTGTCATTGGTCAGTGGGGAGAGCTTGTACCGGGAACCAGTCGATACCGTAAGCGGATAGGTAAGGCCGGAGCAGATTACCGAACCCAGCGGGTAGTGAGAACACAGCTTTACCAGATGGTCCGGGACAACGAGATAAACAACGGCAAGATGAATCCGGCCAGCACGGGGCTTTTCAACTGGGTACTTTCCCCGGCCCACCTTGACTGGGGATGCGAGTGTCCGGACATTGCCGCAGGAGGGCCGTATACAGAAGCGGAAGCACAGGCGTATAGCGATTCGATTCATATAAATTGCCGTTGTACGCTGGAACCGGAACTGAAAGACGAGGAAGAGTTTATGCGGCAACTTGAGGAATACGTCAGAGGCGAAGAGACCGAAGGCGCACGAGAGATTGAGATATGGGCCATGCGATATGGCTTGACCGCATAAGTGAACCGTGCTATATTCAATGCAATCGCGGGACCCATCTCCCCGTCCTTTATTTGACCCTGCTGGCCCTTCATCTCCGGCAGGGTCTCTTTTTTATCTGTACAGCAATCCGAGAATATGATATAGTTATACAAAGGATAAAGGAGAGATGAATGATTGAAATGCTAAACTGCGATTGCATGGAATATATGGCGGGCTTGCCGGACAAGGCCTTTGACCTGGCGATTGTCGATCCGCCGTACCAGCTCGACCGCTGGAACCACGAAGGAAACAATAAAAAACGGATTGGGTCCACCGAAGGACGCAAACGTGACAAATGGGATAAAATGCCAAAGCCTGAATATTTTGATGAATTGTTTAGAGTTTCAAAAGAACAGATTGTTTGGGGAGGCAATTATTTCAACCTTGGACGGACAGTCGCCCCTATTTTATGGGATAAAAAAAACGTTGGAACACATTTTGCCGATGGCGAATACGCATGGACAAGTTTCAAAACAGGGACATTGAGAATATACAGGCTCCACATCTCTTCCACTGAGGTAAACACCGAAAGATTCCACCCCACCCAGAAACCCGTCGCCCTCTACAAATGGCTCCTATCCCGTTATGCGAAACCCGGCGATAAGATCCTCGACACTCACGGCGGAAGCGGCTCCATCTGCATAGCCTGCCATGACCTCGGGTATGATTTAACATGGATGGAGCTTGACGCGGATTATTACAAAGCAGCAGTTGCACGATACCAAAACCACGCCGCGCAGGGGACGTTGTTTGATCAAGCTGAACTGACAAGGAGCAATGGATGGAAGGCTTAACAGAAAAACAAGAAGCGGTTTACCAGTACATAAAAGTGTTTATTGAATCGAACGGATGGCCGCCTTCAATGGCAGAGATTGCTCAGCACTTTGCAATCTGTTCGGCGGTAGTGAAAGACACCTACCTGTCCGCACTTGAACGGAAGGGGTATATACAAACAATTCCAGGGAAGGCTCGGGCAATAAGGATTTTGAAATGACACGGCAGATTATATTTAACAGCATAGAAGCAGAGCGGGCAAGACAGGGAGCATTACACCAGAAGATCCCGAGCGAAACAGTCTGGAGTGATATCGGGCTTGAAGACCGGCGATACCTTGAAATGCAACTGGAGATGGTCCGGAGGCAGAACAACCACGGCGAGAACACCGGGGAACAGTCATGGTATCGACTTCTCCAGGAAGAATTGCTTGAAGTGTTCGTTGAAAGCAGGACGGAAGAAGAGGTTGACAATGAGCTGATACAGCTTGCCGCGCTTGCTATCAAGATGATTGAAACACGGGTAAGAAAAAACAGCCTATAATAATAACGGCATAAATAATCACGTCTTTTGTGAATCCGTATACTGTGCGATAATACGGAGTATGAAAAGAAACGAAGGCAATCTGCCTGACGGACTTGTATACCTCAACTTCAAGACCCCTGCCAGCGCAACGCTCCCGAAGGCATCAGAACTCCCGACACTCATTCCAGAAGAGACATTCAACGTACTCCGTGACGGAGACCAGAACCAGGAACCGTTGCTTGTAACCGAAGCGATAGACTTCCCGGTGGAAGGCTCGGGTGGCGTGTATACGAAAGAGTTTTTCCAGTCATTCCTGAACCGGCTCAAGGTTCATGTGTTCGGCGGAAACAAGCTCGGCCACTCATGGCCGGAAAGAGATGACTTCTTTACCATCGGCGGGAAGATCAATACCAACCAGGACGGAAAGACCGGAACCGTTTACCTGAAAATCTATATCCCGTCATTCGGATTCGAGACAACCAATTCCGGGTTTATCCGAAACGTCAAAGCAAAAAATGTACACTACTCACTTGTTACTTATCCGCAGGGAGAACTCCGGAAGGGAGATGATGGAGAATACAAGATGCACTTTGTGGAATCCATCGGGTATGAACGAAATGATGCCGTACCGTTTGAAGGCGGGGCAATGAAACAGCGCGTGAATACCAGTGAAGTGCAGAAGATTAACTTTGAACTCGCTCGGGAACTTATCGAGAACGGTAAGGTCTCAAGAGACGATAATGGGGAAGAGTTTCTCGTCAACGGAAAAGTGTCGCGTCCCATGCTCCGCCGTATGGTGGCCAATGCTGACTGCGAACGAAAGTCCGAAATCGGGGAATTGATCTCCATGATAGACAAACGAAAAAACGGAGGTAAACCCGTGGAACTGAAAGAAGCCATCGAAATGGTCTCGAACGCGGCCGCAAATGGAACCGTGAATCTGAAAGACCTGATGAAAAACTGCGGAGCTGAAAAGCTGTTGCGTAATGAGAAGGACGATGAAATGATTGCCCTTGCCAATTCGCTCACCGCAAAACTTGGAGACAAGCCGCTCGAAAAGCTCGAAGTCGTACTTGCCGAAAACAAAAAGAACGCTGAGGCGATTGCCGAAAACGCGGTCATTGAAATCGTCGGGAAAAAGAAGCTGGAGAACGGCGAAGAAAATCCCGCCTTCACCCATGCGATGAAGGAAGTCAAAGGAAAGACCGGCGAAGCACTCCAGAACGCTATCGAAGCGCTCAAGGACGATCCGGTCATGAAGGTCTTGCTCGGAAACGTCGCAGACCCGAACGCCAGGATCAACGCCGTGGTGACCGACAAGAAGCTCGCTTCCAGCGAAGTGAAAGCCTACTAAGGCAAGGAGACAGAAATGGCAAAGAATTGTTTTGTAAAAAAAGAACCTGCCGGTTATGTCCGGCTGAAAAACACCACCGGGGCTATCCTTTCCGCTGGTGAGTTTTGCATCCTCGGTGATCTCGGTGCTATTGCACAGGAAGAGATTGCCATTGACGCATACGGGGGGTTCTTGATTGGTTCAGGAACCGAAGTCCAGACCGCAACGCTGACCGATTCCGAAGACGACTTCGACACGGTTGACGACATTGTTTACTGGAACGACGTCAAAAAGTCCTTCTCGGACCGCCTGACTGTTGGCTACTACAAGGTTGGCCAGCTCAAGACAGTAAAGGATTCCGGTGGTGTGATCGTGTTCACCAAGTTCGAGAAAGCCGAAATTGTGGCGACTAACGTTGCTACCCTCCAGGCTGTTGTCGAAGCGAACGCCGCACTCGGCGGACGGTTCTTCAAGAAGACTGCCACGCTGACCAGTGCCGCCGCCGCAACTCCCGTTCCCCTTCTCACCGATGCAGAAGTCGGATCAGGGAACAAGGCATACGTCTCCAAGATTTACTTCTCGGTGGACGGAGATGACGATTGGGCAAGCACCGCAAACGTGACCTTGCAGGACACTGCGAACACTCCCGTGGTTGGAGCAAGCGTCGCTGTTGCCGGACTCGTCGGCAACGCGATGATCGACGAAGGGAACTCGAATGTCACTCTTGGCGAGGCTATCGCTGACGGCGACGGATTCACTGAAGGTAAGGGCCTCGACATTGCCGGTGATGCAAACGGCACTGGCTCGGATCTTATTGTAACCGTGTTCGGTTGCATCATGTAAAAGGAGAACACAATGAGAATTATCAACGCCGCATCTGTTGCGGAAGAACGTGTGAAAAATGGCGAGTGCCGGGTTGCGAAGGTCTACGCCGGAACCGCTGAAGAGAACCTTTCCGCAAAGACTACCGAAGTGTATGGCAAAGAGCAGTACAAGATCGGTAGCGCAAAGTGGAAAAACTCCGCGGGGTACTTTGCCCTGTGGGACGAAATCGGAGCGATGCAGTATTCGATCAAGCAGAAGAACGCCGCCAATCCTGCGACACCGACCGAACTTGCCGCGTATTACGCAAAGCTGTTCATCGACGTGCAGCGCCAGGCAGACGACCTTCTGGACATCACCCCGTTCATTGCAAACATCATCAAGGCCGAGGATGCTCAGGAAGTGTCCTACGTCCGCAACTGGCTTCCCTTTGTCGGTAAAGAAGAGGTAATCTCCGGAACCAATGACAAAGTGCCGTTGATGGACGAAGCCGCCGCTGCGACCGAACAGATCGTGCAGAAGATTCGCGCATTCGGATGGAAGGCCAGCGTCAAGTATATGGCAATGGCCCCGATTCCCGTTCTCCAGCGCGTGACCGAAGCGGCCGCAAGGATCTCGACCGATTACCGGAATGCTCAGATGATGGACCCCATCAATGCGGTTTCCTCGGTAGGATTCAAAGCGAAACACGCTCAGGCCGCAGCAACCGGTGATACCTTTGACCTCAAGATGTACAACACCATCCGGAAGGCAAGGAAGAAACTCGGAGCGCTGATTCACCCCATGTACACAAACCGTCTGGTTTCCAGCATGGCCGGGTTCAACGCTCCCGGACTTCTGGTCCACCCGAACGATCTGTGGGACGTACAGCGCGTTGTTTCCGGATTCACCGCCGGTGGATTCGTGCAGAACATCGCCAGCCTGCCGATTGGCAACATCATTCCCTACGCCTGTGGCATTCAACATGGCGAGACCTACGGAGAGGAAACCCTGTTGCTTCCCGGCGTAGCTGAAGGAAAGGCGTACATGTTCATCCCCGGACAGGCAATGATCGTTGACAAGCGGGACACCACTCTTGAAGTCGGCTCCGGTTCAGTTCTTGAACTGTCCACCGAGGAAAGAAGCTGGCACCGCATTTCCGGCGACAACACCGCGTATATGATCGGCGGTGCGGCAGAAAACACCGGAAAGGGCACCATCGTTGAAATCACTTGGCCCGAAGATTCCTAAGTGAGCTGTTTCCTTCTCCCGATTGGGGGCTTGCCGGTTCGAGACCGGGGAAGGAAAGAAGAAAAAACAAGGAGCGGTTTATGGCAACATTCGATCAGGTAAAGACAGTGAGATTGAGAATCCATGACCCGCTCGGCTTTATCAATCTGGTAGAGGCGGACGAACTTCCGGCAACACCAGCAAACCAGACCGCGTACACGATCACCGATTCCGGAGTGTATCAAGAATACCGGAGCGAGGTCTGGGCGGATGTACCGCTTGAGATATCCGACGAACAGATAAAACTACTCATTGATCTATATGGGACAGACGGAGCAACGGTTCAGGCTATCAAAAACATAATGATGTCACTCGGGCAAAAGCTCGGGCTTGAATCGCACTCAAGCGGAACCGAAACGGTAAAGTATCAAAGCCTTTCCAGCTTGTACAACTTCTACAAGAATATGCTTGCCTCCATGAAAGAAGATATAGCCGTCTCGGAAGGGGTCAGCACCGGCAGGGTATTCAACACGACACGTCCGATTATCGGAGGAGTTGAGGAGTTATAATGTCACTATTGGCGCAAATGAGAACCGGGTATGAATTACTGATTAAGTTCAATCCTTCAGTGGCAAAACGCTGGGTTTATCCTATGAAGGACAACGGGCTTGGTGTAATGATCCCGGACTTGGACAAACAGCCGGAAATCAAGATGGAGGCCGTTCGGCTTTCACACGAATCTGGAAGTGTGCCGACAAACGCAGTAGGCGTAACCGGGCTGTCAACGAACGCATCTTGCTTCCTGAACCTGTACCATGACAGCCAGCTCGAAGAGGGCGACACGGTAGGCATAGACGGTCAGGGATGGAAAGTCGGACACGTTGAACCGGCAAAGGCACAGGGCGAGGTCTACGGGAAACATTGCCCACTATTCAAAGTAAATCTTTCAGGAGACAACGAGATTGAAAGCGTCACAATAGATGACGTTGAAGGCGTTATTGACGGTCAGACCATTACCGTGACGCTTCCTGCAGAGACTGACGTAACTGCGCTTGAACCTGTCATTACTCACACCGGGAAACTTGTCTCGCCGATTGGTGCACAGGATTTCACCGAGCCGGTTGACTACACAATAACAGCAGAAGATTTCAAAACGAATACATATCAAATTGTTGTGGAGGTTGAAGCATGAACATAGATTCCAGCGTGGTGTTCGGCATTATCAGTATAGTTGGCTCCCTTTTGATTGCATCTGCCGGATATGGCGCGATGAAACAGAAGGTAGTGAACATGGAAAAAAGTCAAGCGGAGTATCGTGAAGCTCATGAAAAAAAACACGACAAGGAAGAAGAGTCTACGGCTTGTAAGTTCAAGGAGCTGTATGAATCCAGGAACACGACTGCACTTGCGGTTGAACGGCTTGGCGTTTTGATTGAGCAGATTTTCCGTCAGCTCGATGCGATAAATGAAAAGCTCGACAAGGCACTGGACAAATGAAATCAGGATATTTGCCGTCTCGGGACAGCGGTTCAGAGTTCGGCGTACAGGCGAAAGGAGAGCTGATACAGATCGACATAAATGGCGAGACGTACCAGCTATCGAAGGTTCAGGCGTTGCGGTTACTCGGAGAGATAGCCGCTACATTAGAATGTTGCGAGGCAATGAATGGATGAAAGCATTGCAATGCAGATTGCGAAGATAAACACAAATATCCGGGGAGTGTATGGACGTAGACGTATAGCGCTCATTACTTTGTGTGTCCAGTACGCAGGAAAGGCATTGCAGTTGTTCCGGGTCAGGCAGAGAGGTAGAGCATTCTGGAACAACCAGTCGTACACGGCCATGGACACTGTATTCTCAAATCCGTACATAACCACTGATGTTGTCGGGTTTTACATTTCACACTTGGTTAAATATGGCGTGTATCTGGAATTGGCAAACAACCGGAAACATGGAGCGCTTTGGCCGATCGTGAAAGAACTGGAAGGCGAGTTCTTGGAGAAGGTGGAAAGGAAAATGGCGGAATGACGATAGCAATAATCAAGCGGTTAAAGACCGGGAAGATAAAGAATGTTGTAGAGTACGGCTCGGAGCCGACCAGTGTTCCGTATGTCGTAGTGAGGTTCGAGAGCGGACAGGCGGGCAGGATGGTCAGGGTAATTCCTCACTATCCGCAGGGGTACGGACGGGACTTGGAAAAGTACATTTTCAATGACCTGTCTTTATTGCTCAAGAACTGGAAGGGAACAGATTCATACGGCAACACTTTCGTGCTGAAAGAGACCGATGAATATACGGATATCGTCGCGACAAACGATGATGATACTATTTCGATGGAACGGATTTTTCTTGTTCCGTTAAGACTTCATTAAGGAGAAAGCAATGGGTTATGTAAACCAAAAAGCTCGATTTGCTACCGAAGGCTTCCGGGTAAAACGGTCAAACCCGGATGGAACCGTTCCAACTGCAAAAAGGTTCGTGGGATTCGCAAACACCGCCGACCTGTCTGCCGTGTTGGATCAAACGCTCGATGATGATGAGGAACTGGTCTTCACCGCAGAACTTACAATCAAGATTGACAACGGTGCCGAACAGGAAATAGAAGTTGACTTTTCTGACGCAGAAGACAAGACCGCCGTGACGGTAAACGAAGCCGTGACCGCATTGAATAACGCAGCCTTCACTGGAATAACTTGGAGCAAAGAAGATGGAACGGGGCGGCTCATGGGGAAACATGAAAATGGAACTGAAATCGCTGTCACCGGTCCGCTGGCGGCCGCTCTTGACTTCGGTCAGGGCATCGCTCATGGCGGTAACGGTCTTGAGTTCATCAAGGGATTCAATGACCGGACTATGTCGATCGGCATGACAAAGAACAAGAAGGACAAGGAAGAGATTGACCAGGAAGGTGCAAAGGGTGGAATTACCCGTATGCTCATTTCCGCAAAGCTCTTGGGCCAGACCCTGGCTATTGCCATGAAGGACAAGGATTACGAAATGCTTGAGTTGATTCAGGGCGGCACGTTTGACCGGGCATCCGGACGCTACACCCCACCTCCGTCAACTCGGCTTGAATCTCCGCTTTTCTTCATCGACGTATTCTCCCCGATCTACGGAGAGGGTGAAAACAAGATGGAGAACATGAGCGGATATGAACAGCTCCGTTTCCTGTCCTGTACCGGGATGGAGGGTGACGTTCCCGTCGAGGCGAAGGCATGGGCCAATTACGCCTATGACGTAGAAGCCAGCGAGTACACCAATGAGGAAGGCAAGAAGGAACCCGCATGGTGGGAACAGTCCATGACAGTAGAGACATTCGAAGGAATGCACGTTGAAACCGTTTGACAAAATCATCGAGCGAGCCGTTGATCGAGCAATCGACCGGCGGCTTGCCGATGTAAAACGGATACAGCCAAAAGAAGGTTATAACTCCACCGAGGCAATCAGGGGAGCTTTGTTTCATTGGGTGCTGGTCCCGTTCAATGATATTCCCGTCTGGTGCAAACTCCGTTGTCTGAACCAGACACAGCTTGAGGCTTGCGGCGGTGTATCACTGGTCAACATTCTCGGTGAAGTTACAAAGCGGGCACCGAAGATTGAGGATATGATTGATATCCGAAACGCTCAGGAAGAGATCGCAAAAATGACGCTGGTCATTCCTTCCTTTGATGAAGTCATGAAGATTATCACCGAGGAAGATTTGGTTATAACCAGAATAAAAGCAGAGATTGAAGAACTGAAAAAGATTGACCCGAAGACCTTACCGGCGACAAAGCGGAAAGAGTTCGAGGATGAATTGTTTAAGCTGGAAATCTCCGTTGCCTTCCTGCTTCCAGAGGATGCAATGGGGGTGATTACGTCATGGGCACTCGGGCAGGATGTCAGTGATATTAAGAGCATCACTGCAGATCAGTTGTACCGAGCGGCACTTCTTGCAGAGCGCGGACATGACAACCCGACAGATCATATCAGTGGCTGTTTCGTAGACCGGGACAAGCCGGACATTGACGCTTGCGCATGGGGAGAACTTCACCGACGAAGGGAAATGGACAAGGGCAAAAAAGATGGCATGAAGTGGATTGGTAAAGGGGACAGATAATGCCTGTAGACGCTGGGACAATTTGGGCGAGCATACGAATACGACTTGATAAACTCAACGCTGATGTTACCAGCGCAACGAAGGCTATGGACCGGATGGCCGGGGCTATCAATAATTCAGGAAAAGCTGTCGAGAATCTGAACAAGCTCGGCTCGAAAATGTCACTTATGGTAACCGCCCCGCTGGTTGCGGCAGGGGCGGCCGCCGTGAAGTTTGCCAGCGATGAAGATGAGGCGCTCAATGCTACGAACGTTGTATTCAAGGAATCTGCAAAGGTAATAACAGATTGGGCTGAAAACTCAGCAAAACAAGCAGGTCTGTCAAAGGCTGAGTTTTATCAGTCTGCGGCTACTACCGGAGCTGTTTTGCAGGGGATGGGGCTGAGTATGGATGAATCAGCCAATTCAGCACTTAATTTAACAAGACGAGCGGCAGACCTTGCATCAATTTTTAATACCGATGTTGTTTCGGCAACAGAAGCAATTGAATCTGCACTTACTGGACAGATAAGACCGTTGCGCGGGTATGGCGTGACCCTTAACCAAGCTGGAATAGAAGCAGAAGCGCTTGCAATGGGCCTGTATAACGGGAAAGGAGAAATAACATCATACGCAAAAGCGCAAGCAACAATGTCTCTCATAATGAAGCAGACAAACAATATAGCGGGTGACTTTGTAAATACATCAAATCAGCAAGAAAATGCTACACGTGTGCTGATAGCTGAAACAAAAAACCAAGCGGCAGCTCTTGGGAAAGAATTACTACCGTACACCCTCCAACTTATTCAGGGGCTTCGGAAACTTGTTGACGGTTTTGGAAACATGACCGATGAACAAAAGAAAACAATCGTCAAGGTTGCCGCTCTTGCCGCGGGGCTTGGCCCGTTGACACTCGGTATTTCCAAAACGATTCAGGCCGTCACGTTGCTCAAGGGTGCGCTTGTTGCGCTTTCCGCGAATCCTATCGGGCTTGCAATAGCCGGTGTCATGGCGCTCGGGTATGGGTTGCAGAAGCTCGGGGACATGAACAACCAGCGGATGTTAAAAGAAGTCGGTGAACAGTTTGGAGAAATGGCCGATGAAGCAAATCTGTCCGCACAGAAAATAAATGATGTTCAGGAAGCGCTTGCACTTTCCGGGAAGGGCGGATTCAATTTCGATACCGTTTCCGAACAGGCGGCCGCGATTACTCAGGAACTCGGAATTACTTATGACCAGTTGAATAGAATAGCACAGGCCAGCGACAAGGTATCACAAGAATATAAGGACACCCTGGCAATGGTCACTTCAATAAAGGAACAAGAACGGCTCAGGTATCAGTACACCTACGGGTCCGCCGCATTCGCAGAAAAGTTCAGTGGTGAAATAAAGAAGGCCGTTGATGCTTCAAAAGACAGTCTCCCTGAAGATGTCTTAAAACAGATTCGCGGAAGGATAGAAGCTGAAAAAGAATACCAGCAGGCACTGAAAACCGCAAAGGATTTGAGACGGCTCCAAGCGATAGATGATGCAGAACTCCGGGAATTGCAGATCGGCGCGGCTGAGGATTACCGGGATGCCCTGGTTGATCTTGGCTATGCTAGCGAGAACGAACTTGGGACGAAGGGACAGGAAGCGCTTACCCAGATGATTGCATTGCTCAAGGAGCTTGGAGCAGGGAAAAAGATATACGATGATCTCATTAAGAAGGTCAATGCTCTTGATACTGAGACTGCAAAGACCGGATCGGACATGCGTGCGTCATTGATTGGAGAGCTTGAGAAGGCAAGAGAATATCTTGGTGAAGATGTTTTCCAAGACCTTACAAACAAAGTCAACGCATTTTATGACAAGCTTGAAGAAAAAGAAGCGGCAGAGAGATTCCGGGAAAACATTGCATATGCTCTTGAATCTGCAAGCTCTATGTTCAGTGCATTATCTGATTTGGTCAACGCTGTTTATGACAATAAAATTGCCCGCGTTGAACAGGATATGCAGGCAGAGCTTGAAGCGAACGGCGTAGCAGAGGAAAGCGCAGTTGAACGTGCGGAACGGGAACTTGCGCTTGCGCAGGAAACTGGAAATCAAGAAGCAGTAATCGAAGCTCAAAACGCTTTGAAGAAAGCACAGATTGAAGAAAAGTACGCAAAGAAAAAACAGGAACTTGAATATCAAGGTGCCGTTATGGTTTGGAACTTACAAAGAGCGCAAACTGTAGCATCCGGTGTTTTGGCTGTTATGAATGGTTATGCGTCGGGAATGATGGCCGGTCCAATCTTGGGGCCGCCGTTAGCTAAGGCATACGCGCTAATGGCGGGATTAGTTGCTCTTACTCAAGTTGCCGCGGTTGAAGCGGCCCGGCCGGTGAAATCATACCAGACTGGCGGAATCGTTCGTGCAACCGGAGGCGGGCAGGTCGGGAAACTGGCAGAGAATGGCTACGATGAATACCTGTTCAACATGGGTCCGTCCGGCGATGCGTTCGCAAGGAAGGAAGCGAGACTGATAGCTCAAGAACTTGCCGGACAGATAGGCGGAAGCATAACGATAATAAATGAGATAGACGGTGAAGTTATCATGCGATCTATTCTACCGCACATGAACAGCGGACAGTACCGAATAAAGTGGGGTGAATAATGAAGGTCTTGTTTGATAAAATAGCTCGGTATGCAACAATAACATCTGAACAAGAAGACGTGAATTACCCTGCCGTGAATCTTGCACACCAGTATGCAACGGTATATTACAAATCGACCAGCTTTGATGATGTCATAACCATTATGTTTGATGATCAGAGACCGGTAAATTCGATATTCTTCACCTACTCAAATGCTTCATCCATGACCGTGAAGTTATATCAGTGGGATGGCGTATTGCTCGACACGATCACTGTAGACTGTTCTCATGCTTCCGGATCGGCGTATTTTGACGAACAGCTTGTTCGATGGGCCGTAATAGAAGCGTCCGCGCCTGTCACGGAAGACCTTCGGATTGGTTCTATTGAGTTCGGGATTGCAAAAGATTTTCCTTTGCCGACCGCAAACTTTGTTCCTGTATATGAATCAAAATCGACGATGGAAGAATCTGATCAGGGCCAGGTATCTTTTCAGTATATCGAGCCGAGGAAAAAGTATGTTACTAAATATCAGGGTGTAGTGAAAGAAAAATACCTTGAAGTCCTTGAGATGTTCAAGCCAGTAGACCGCGGGCACATCTGGGTTGATATAACCGAAGAGGACCATAACGTCTATTTGCCGCTTTATTGCGTTACGAATCTTATTGAAAATGGCGAGCGTATTGAAGACCGCGTTTCGTTTACAATCACAATCACGGAGGCAAAATAATGTTTTTGAAAATAACTGGACCTGGAAATGCTCCAGAGGAAATGCTTGATTGGCAGAAAATCAGCGAATTGTTTCAAACGACATGGTTGCGACTGAACGCCCCGCCGGTTGTAGACGGTATTTATATCCGGAGGGGGTCGGCGGTTTGCGTCGGCGGTCAGTGGTATGTAGCGACGACTGACGAAACAATAACCGGGTCGGAGACTGATTTTGTGAAGCTCACTGTTTCCGGGGATACCCTGGTCGCGTCTTTTGCCGCGAATCTTTCCGGGGTTGCATGGAACACTCAATGGTCTGGGTGGTATGCGTCCGGGTCCTTGTATTTATTCGACGAAATCAAGGCGCTTGCGGGCGGACATATTTCAAGAATGTACACTCCGGAGCGGTGGAGGGTTGAAGCAAACCTTGCGCAATTTTTGTCGCGGGACATGGATGCGAACTGGAATTACGTTTTGACAAGAAATCTGCCGACGCAGTGGAAAACACTTTTGATGACAGCCTTGCTCGAAGGACAGGTAAATAAGGTCCGCGGGCTTCCTGAGATGCAAACTATTACAGCAACCAGTAATTATACCGTTCCAGCTGGGGTGTACCGCGTTCATGTTAAATTGATCGGTCCAGGAACTGCTGGATCAGGTGGCGGGCCGAATTCACCGGGACACGGAGGAGATAGCGGGCGAGAGGTTGAATCTGACCTCAACGTATATCCTGGGCAAGTAATAGCTTGCGAAGTAACGGCGGCGCATACAAAGTTTGGCGGACTGACGGCGCTCGCTGGTGGAGGACACAGGGGTCAGCGCGCAACCGGTTCGTACAACGGTGGACACGGCGGAGGTCTTGGAGGCGGGTCTGGCGGCGGAATAGCCGCGAATGGAAGCGCGGGGACGGCTCCTGGCGCTGGCGGTGGCGGTGGTGGCGGAACAGGTCCTGACTTAACAACATCCGGAGGAGCTGGTGCGCGTGGGAAGATAGTGCTGACATGAATGTAATCGAAATTGGCCTGACACGATATGTTACTCGCTGGGCTTGCGTGGCCCCGTTCACGTTCGACTTCACGATAAATGTAGCGAAGCTTGCAGATTTCTGGATAAAGGTTTTTGCATGTAAAGATGAATCGACACTTGAGAAGGTAAACGTCATGGCTGTGTCGATAAATGCCACTCGGCGACTTTTGAAGTACAATGTTTTTGAAGACGTGAACACGCACTTTGAATCGTATGCTTTCAACTGGGGAAGCCAGGTTCTCCGGATAAATTATGGTCCGGACTTTAACCCGATCTGGGATGTTGCGGACTTTCAGTATTCATTCGGTATCTGCGATCGCAAGCCGGTGACAATAGGCGGATCGTGGTATCTCCCGGTCCTCAAGGAACCGCCGAAGTATACAATCAAGGAAGATCTTGTCAACTATTCCCGGCTTGCCATGACAAAGCTATCGATGAAAATAATGAACCACGGCGGAGAGCTTGACTTCATGAATGAGCTGACGTTGTTCAATAACGATGTTCATCATTACCGTTTGCCGAACGATGAGAGGACAGAATATGATCGTGAAGAATTGCAACCGCTTGCGGGATTCTTGTTTGAGGATATCGACATTGCTTTGACAGATGGAACGATAACCGGAAACGATGTTCGGAATACTTATGACGTTATGGTACCGGTAGATGTGTTCAGTGCAGAAGATTACCCCGAGATGAAAAGCGAGATGATCGGTAAGCCGATTCCGTATTGTTCAGGTCCGGTTAAAGTTGTTCCTGCAATTCCGACAAATGACAACGGGACTGGGGATGTTTCGTATCGAGTTGCAAGAGCAATGACCAGCTTTGGCGTAATTCAGTTATTGTCGGATGATAAATGGACATCGTTCACACCGGTATCGACAAACCCTGAAACCGGAGAGTTTGTCATGGCTCAAGCAGTCGCGCGTGTAGATGGAGATCCGAAAAAGTGTCGCTGTGTTGACGCTGTTGGTGAAGCGCAAACACGTTTGACTGATGTTATTATTGCGCTTGATGAAATGGCCAACGGGATTACTTTTAATTCGTCCTTCTATGACACTGCGGAGTGGACAAGCGAAGCCTCCAGGATTATTCAGGGTGGTTTTTATTTAAGCAAACAAAAAAAACTGTACAACGTGATCAAGGAATTGCAGGAGGGTTGCAATCTCCGATTCCGGTATGAGTTCAACAGTTCATTGCTAAGAACAATTCGCATAGACGATGATAGCCGGGAACCAATTCATTATATACAGAAAGAGGAAATCAAAGAGAACGGAACATTACGGATCACAACTGACCGCGAGACGATATTTGCTTTTTCTCAGGTAGGGTACGACAAGAACTATGATGCGGGAACAGAGACAACATATACAGATTCATCGGCGCAAGCTGAAGTAGCAAAGAACATCCGGCAAAAGCCGACATTGCCGATATCGACATTTTTGATTGGCGAAGAAAATGCTATTGCTCGCGCGAGGCTTGACGCTTCGACTTTTGGAAAGGTTCGCCGGTTCAGCGAGTTTACGTTGACGGAAGAAAAGTATTTGACACTTCGCATCTATGATACAATTGTCGCCGAGCTTGAAACAGCGAACAGAAAATGGATGGGAAGATGGAAGTGCAAAGTGCTTTCAGTTTCGCCGAAGGAACCTGAAACGAAAATAAGAGTTTGCCTGATCGAGCGCGTAGTGTACGACGAAGACGGGCATATTTACAAAGTGTCTGATACCGGCGACTTCAAAGTTGACGAATCGGGCGATTACAAGGTGGCACAATAATGGCAAGAGAACACAAAACGACCCCACAGTATCCGATCATAGCTTTACCGCTTGAGGATACAGACATAGTTGAAGTCTGGAGAGACGGAAAACAATATCACGTACCATTCGCAGCGCTGGGAGGTGTTCCTGACGCTCACGCTCCGTCGCATGGCTTGAATGGGACTGATCCGGTTGGCACGGATACTCCTGACCCGAATGTCATTCCCGTTTCGGATGGTCAAGGGACACTAGATTCTTGGATATCTGATGCCTCGACAACGAAAAAAGGAAAGGTCCAGCTTGCCGATTCTTTGGAATCTGCCGCCGGGAAAGCAATGCAGTCGAATGACCCGAGGGGAAGCAATGCGCGAACGCCAACTGCTCACGTTGATTCACACCTTACAGGTTCAGACCAGATACCGGATGCAACAACATCCGCAAGGGGACTGATGGGAAACGGAGATAAAAGCAAGCTCGAGGCTATTGACACCGAACTCATTCCGTCTAACGATGAAAAAGCCGCGCTTGGAGTATTGTCTCCCGTGGTCGGCGCTCTTGCCGGAACCAGCGGGGTCCCGAGCGCAAGCAATCCTTTCGTAACCGATGAGGACGCAAGGCTAGAACTCATTCCCTCTGCAGGAGAAAAAGCCGCCCTTGCCGGAAGCTATGGGACACCCAGCGCGGTGAATCGGTTTATTACTGAAACCGATCCGGTGTTATCAAGCATAGGCGGCGGAGGAGGCGGAACAACTGGCCCCGACTTGATTGGAATAGGGCAGATAGGGAACGGGTTGTCAATAAACAATGGAAATCCTGCACTTGCTTCACTCAATTCAACAGATGTTGCTTTTATTGAAAACGTTTTCGACGAGCTTCGTTGTTACACATTCGATGGTACAAACTGGACACAAAAAGGAAACGGGTTGCCAATAAGCAACGTTAACAACCCTGCACTTGCTTCGCTCAATTCGACAGACATTGCTTTTATTGATAGCGATAACGACGAGCTTCGTTGTTACACGTTCGACGAAACCGATTGGACACAAAAAGGAAATGGGTTGCCAATAAGCAGCGTTGCCTATCCTGCACTTGCTTCGCTCAATTCAACAGATGTTGCTTTTATTGATTACAGCAACGACGAGCTTCGTTGTTACACGTTCGACGGAACCGATTGGACACAAAAAGGAAACGGGTTGCCAATAAGCAACGTTGCCTCTCCTGCACTTGCTTCACTCAGTTCAACAGATGTTGCTTTTGTTGATAACTTTAACAAAGAACTCCGAACCTACAACTTCCTGTTCGGCTACGATTCTGCATCAGTAAATGTCTCCGCTGACTACGAAGTCCCTGAACTCGCCACCGGCAAGAGCATCGTCATCCGACGCACTTCCGCCTACGACGGTGACCCCGTCACCATAACCCCTCCATCCGGCGCGACGTTCGAGGGCCGTGCCAGTCTCTCCCTCTACGGTCAGTACAGCTTTGTCGAGTTGGAGCGGATTAGCAGCACGGTGTTTGCGGTGAGGGATTTGCAAGATGATTTTTATTTTACACCAATTCTATCTTTTAGCCTTGATACCACAGGTATCACATATGCACGACAAGAGGGTCGTGTAACAATAAAGAGGTTTACTGCATTTATAGCTATCAGTATCATTCTTACCAGCAAAGGAACAGCCACAGGTATAGCTAGAGTGGCAATCCCTTCTCTATTGTATGGTTCGTCGCAAGTTGATCGCGGAACTTACGATTATTTTGGTCAAAATATAATGAGCACAGGGCACATAAAAGGGTTGTCAGAAGCAGTTGATTCTAGCAATATTTTATTATTTTCCTATACAATAGAGGACGGTGTACAAACACAAATAACCAATAATGAGTTCGCAAATAACAGCGCATTTAGGCTTTTCGGTACAGTTTATCTATAATACATCGTGGCTTGATTTTCGCTGTTGATTATCAAATATAAAGGAGCAAACATGGAACACCAGATTGTACTTAAAATCATACTCACAGCAGTTGGACTGCTCACCACGGCGGCGCTGACGTACACAGGACGGCAGATAGTCAAAGGAGTTGTGATATGAAATACACGGTACGATTTGCGCACTTAGAGAAAAAACCGAAGTGGAAGAAAGGGCAGACAATAAACCGTGGTGATGTTGTCGGACGCATGGGGTCCACCGGTCAGTCAACGGCGAACCATTTGCATCTTGATTGTGCTCAAGGAGAACAGACAAGGCTGTACCATCTTTCCGACTACGACACGGTGGTGAATCCAGCTCCTCGGCAGTTGCTTTATTTCATCGACGATGAATTGTTCGGGGTTCAGCCGGTTGTTACTACTCCCTACGCGGAAGTTGAATACTTCCAGAAACGAGGGAAGGTTCATCACGGTCTCGACATTGTTCCGTGGAACAGGAAGGCGACTGACGAGAACTTTGACATTCACTGGAACCGGTCGAAGCCGGGAACGGTTACGCTTGTTGGTTATGACCCGAAAGGATACGGTCATTATATTTACGTCACATTCGACACATGAGGCGAATAATGAAAGGAATAAAGATTTTGCAAGCGTCAACGCTTGGGACGTTTATCTTGTTCGTTGTTATTGGTTTGGCTATTTTATTTTTCTATCCGGAAAGAATGGATGCTTATCATACATTCATAAATGCAATCTGGCCGATATTTGTGGCAGAGGTAGTCCCGGCTTTTCTTGGCACACCGTTGAAAGAATACGTTAAAAACAAGGGGTCAAAAAATGACAGCGCTTGATATGTTCAAGACTTGCCGGGATAAAACCGGCTATAAAAAAACATGGCTTGGCGCGGACTGGAAAATCGTCGGGGACATTATGTACTTTCAGCAGTCTCGCGGGAAACTAGACTGGACGTTCAACATCTTGTCCGCTTTCCGGATACCAGGACGGCTCGGCGGTACATGGTTCCTTTTCCCGTTTGGCGCGTGGTGTATGTTCAAGACGCTCAAGAAGGTAATCAAAAATAATCCAGTCAAGGCATACATCGGATACTCACAAGGTGGATGGTTTGCGTCTTACGCTTCGGCAGTGACAACGCGACCGGCGTTTACGTTCGGCTGTCCAAAACTCGGCAAGGGTCAAGCGTATCTTTTCGTCAACGTGCTGCACCGGAAGAATCCCGGTGACGTGGTAACGATGGTTCCGCCGTGGGCGGAGATATACGGACAAGTGATGATTCTGAACAAACAGATAGAACGTCCGGACGGGTTAAGTGAAATAGAATGGCTTTCACATCACGCCCCGGAAGAATACATAGCGAGGTTGCCATGAATGAAAAAAGAAGAATGGCCGGTCTTTTGGTTGTATGTTTTATTGGTGCTTTGTTTTTGGGTTGCACTTCTACGCCTTCCCTAACTCCCGAAGTAATCGACGTACAGACCGGCTTGACCGACGCTACCGACACGCTTGGAGACGCGATACAGGATTCCGCAGATTCAGCGCAAGAGATAGCCGACGTTACCGCTGGCACAGAGTACGCGGAACTGACAGCACAACACGCGAAGGAGGTCCGTGAGCTTGTCGCGCTCCACAAGACGCTGGAAGAAAAAGTTGCGAAGGCAAATGAATTGTCTTTGAAGCTGGCCGGACAATCGGAAGAACTCCGGACAGAGAATCTTGAGCAGGAAACCGAGATAGCGATCTTGAAGGGACAGCGGTTGGCACTTGCGCTCATTTTTGGGTTTTTCGTGGCCTTCACCTTGCTATATTTATACGCGAGAATCAAGAAATTGGTATAAAAAAATAAAACAGATGCGCCCTGTTTTTTCCCTGCCCGGTCTTCAAAAAGAGGCTCCCGGTCAGGGTTTTTCTTTTCTCCGGGAAACAAGGCCGGTAAAACGCTCCCAGAGGCCAAAAAAGGCACCGTAACGAAGACTTATGGCCAAAACCATCTATCTATACCTTTTCTGCAAAAAGACCGCGTATAGGGCATTGTCGAAAATGTGATATAATAATAGAAGAAAGATGATAATTTTGATATAAAAATAAAAAAATCTTTTCTTTTTGATATAAAAACACTTTACAACAATTCAGATCTATGTTATAACATAGATATGGAGGACGAAAGATGGTAACGAAAATGCACGAGTACGACGATGAAGATTTCCGGGTCATTTTCAACGATGTTCATATCGAGCTGAACGGAATCACCTACGGTTGCGAGGGCGAGGCCGTATATCAGAACCGTCTCCGTTACGACGAAGAAGACGGGAAGGGGTGGACGTTTGAAGACCTAGAAATAGACGTGCTTATATCGTACCGATGGGACGATGAAGCCGAATGGATAGAATCGCCGGAGATGGACGATAACATAGAGCTGAGAGCAAAGCTCCTTGCTTATCTGGAAGCATAACAAACCGCCCCTTCGGGGGCAAAGGAGAGGGAGATGACGTTGTACGAAGTTTTGAAGGACATGGAACGGATGGAGCATGACAATTCTGTCAAGTGCATGAACGAGGGAAACTTGGATGCCTACTTGTGGCATGATGGATGCGCCGCCGGGATTCGCTCGGCACTGAACCAACTCACGGTCGAGACCGCCGGGATGGAGGCAAGCAAGTGAGCCTGAAAGAGTTTTTCACCGATCCGGTCTGTATGGGAATGGTTGCGCTCATGGTAGTTGCACTGGTCGGGATGTTATTGCTCGACTGGTTTGGAGACGAATGATGCGTTGCCCACTGACCCCGTTCGCGGGAAAGATTCTGTACTTTGTTTTTTGCATTGCAGTTCTCGTTTCATGGGGACTGTTTATTTTCAAAACCGTATGAAAGGAGCATGCGGGGAGATGGTTCGGCGAGAGCTGAAAAACAATAATTTTTATAGGGGGATGGAATGATCCGTAAACCAAACGAACTGAATGTGAACGCGCACTATCGCGTACTGCTGTATGGAAATCCTGGACTGCGCAAAAGCACCACTGGGCTTTCTGCACCGGCACCGCTCATCATCGATACTGACAAGGGTTGGGAAAGAATCGACGCACGTTTCCGCAGGGCTGATTATATACAGCCGGAAACGTACAAGGAAATACTGGACGATCTTTCCGGGGATCTGTCTGCATACGAATCGCTGGTCTTTGATACCGGCGGTTCACTGTTCACTATGATGAAGGAATACCTTGTTAAAACCGATCCGAAGAATGGGAAGCGTGACGGATCTCTTTCGCTTCAAGGATACGGAGCGGCGGCCCGCGAGTTTGACCGGCTCATGAATCATTGCTTTTATGCGCTCGGGAAAAACGTGGTTGTCATCTTTCACGCGAAGGAAAAGAGCGAGGGAGACCAGAGCGTATTCCGTCTCGACATTGAAGGGCAGACCGCGTCGAATATCTGGAAGAACATGGATATCGGCGGGTTCATGGAAATGCAGGGGAACAAGTTTACAATCACCTTTTCCCCGACAGAGCGGTTCTTTGCAAAAGGAACGCGGGGAATCATGGGTACATTTGAAATCCCGACAATCACAAATGGGAACCAGAATGTTTTCCTTGCTGATCTTTTTGCCCGGTTCAAGGTATCTGCAAAAGAAGAGCTGAAAATGGTCGAGGAATACGACGTCCTTATGGGTGGAGTTCGTGAAACAATCTCCACGGTAGAGGATGCGGAATCAGCACAAGCGGCACTTGAATCTTTCAAGGGGCTTGAGCACGTCTTTGCTTCAAAACAGGAAAGCTGGGCGCTCTTGAAAGAAAAAGCCGAAAAGCTCGGGCTTGTTTTCACTGATGGTTCTTTCAAGGTGAAAGCATGAAGTTCTTAATTACCCCGTCATTGATAAACTCATGGACGTGGTATCTCGATTCTCCGGAACCGAATCTTGACGAGTTCAAGGCGGTTCTTCGGAGAGAGAGAACGCCGGACAACGAAGCAATGCAAAAAGGACGCGCCTTTGAAACACGCGTCCGGATTGCCTGCGGAAACTATGAACCCACTGAAAGCGAAAAAGCTGATCTTGAGGCAACCTGTCCGGAAGGAAATGAGCTGACCGACGAATACATGAACACGGTTGAAGAGATAGCGGAAATCGTTCGTGGCGGTGCTTGGCAAGTATCGGCCAGCAAGACGATCCAGATGTTCGGGCATGATATTGTCCTGTACGGACGTATGGATGTTTTGAAAGGCCCGTGGGTATTTGATATCAAGTTCTCACACTCGTATGAGATCGGGAAGTATTTGCACTCAGCACAAACAAAGATGTACCTGGCGCTTGTCCCAGAGGTTCTTGGTATTCGGTATTTGGTTTCTACTGGCAAGGTTGTGGCGGAAGATTATTATCGCCGGGAATCAGTCGAGCCAATAGAAAATGATGTTCGTGATTTTTTGAGCTGGCTGAAAGAACGAAAGGATCTTTTCGACCTGTATGTTCAGAATTGGCAATCAAAGTATTAAAGGAGAACGAAGCATGAGTGATTTTTCACAGGGCTATGGATTCGGCAACGGATACCAGCAGAGAGAGTACAACCGGGTTGTTCCGGAAGGGGACTATACTGTCACGCTTGGGATGCCGGTCGACAAGCAGGTTTCCGGATATACTATTCGTGAGATCCCGATAAAAATTGACGGATATCCGGATCACGCTCCGGGGAAGTGGAGCATCTTTGATTGTCCGACGGATGATGAAGAAAAGATTGCGAAGTGGAACGAACAGCGGACCAGAGACTTTGATGCCTTCGGTGTTGCCCGAGGTGACTTCCGCCCGCAGTCATGGGTCGGCAAACGCGGACGGGTTCATATCGCGAAGGATAAACAGGGATACATGAAGGTCCTTTGGTCGCTGACCGACAGCGCACCGGAACAGGAAGCGCCGAGCCAGTCTTTCGGATCAGGACAGAAACCCGCACAGCAGACAGCACCCGCAAGTTCAGGAGACTTCCCGGACGACATCCCGTTCTGATCAAAAACAATAACCCGGCAGGGAGTTCTTGCCGGGTTCTCATGGAGGCAACGATGCGAAGATTTATTTTGTTTTGTTTGATTTTCATAACAGTTCTTTCTTTGTATTGTGCCTTCGCTGAAATAATTACCAGCATTGCAGGGAGGTTGTAATGAAAACGAAAGCAGAAAAGATCGTCAAGGATTTCAAGAAAAAGCTGGACAAGGGAAAGCGGGCAATTACTTTTCAAGAAGTGTTTGACAAGGCTGAGGGAAAACAGTCTGTCCGGCACGTCGAAGAAAAGCGCGTGATTACCTTCGCCTGTTCGGACGGCAGTCTATTTGTCGGTCAGTTCATTCCGGCTATAGAAGGCGGATTGACCCTTGAAGCGATCAGGGTAGCAACATGAAACTTCGATTCCAGGCAACGCTCGATATTGAGGAATACCGGAAGCGCGGAGTAATGAGAAGCGATGATCTGGTCATTCTCAAGAACGAACCGGCAGACCGTGAGCGGATCCAGAAAGAGCTGTACAAGATCGCGGCAAAGAATGACATGGAAAGGGAAGCCGGACGGGAGCTGGTCAAGATCGACGTGGTTATGGATATTGCCTACCGCAAGCGAAGTCCTGAAGCAAACCGGCTCATGTGGATGTTGTACACCATCCTTGCTGAAAAGCTGTCACGGGAGAACGGAACGCGTAACCGGATAACGCCGGAGGAGCTGTACGAGCAGGACATGGCAGATTGGGCACCACGGCACGAGATATTCTGCAAGAAAGATTCTGTCCAGTTCTTCAAGATGGTTCTGGAGCAGGAAAAAGGGCACGTCCATTCGATAACCGAAAAGGGAGACCTTTGCCGTATCGAGGTCTGGCAGACCTCAAGCTATTGGAACAGCTTCCAGATGTCCGAGCATATTGACCGGCTACTGAACACACTTGAACAGATGGGCGTGATACGGGAGAACAACGGAGACCTGGACAAGATCATGCGGGATGTTGAGGAATGGAGAACCGATGGAGGCGGAGACGATGGCACGGGTAACGATCAAAAAGCATGAGGACGGTACGATATCCTACGAGCGCGGAATAAACAAAGCGCCGAATGATGGCATCACTGTCCGGCTCATTAAGAAGGGGAAGGCTTGTCATGGCGCACGGGTGGAGATCACTCAGTCAGCCGATGGCATGGAGTTCTACGGAAAGATTGTGGAGGAAAAGGAATGAAGGAATACAAGATTGACCTGTCAGGTTATGAAGGTAAGGTTCGGGAAGTGGTGAGCGAGGCGGTTCAGGAAAAAGCGTTTGAATTGGGGTATGGTGGATGGCCTTCTTGTGGGAAAAACATCGCGCATTCCGATATGCCTTATTTGTTTATAGAATTACACACCATTGAAATGTGTGAAGATTATCAACGCAAAGACTTCAAGGACCATCCACGCCCCGAAATCTCCGCTGCCGACTTTCTCGCACTCACACCGGAAGACGTACAGGACGAAGTAATCGTTACAACCGAACCGGCAGAATGGTTGCTGGTAACCGGAAGTGAATCGCTGACGCTTGTCCCGAATGGCACACGTGTTGTGAAAATAAATGAAACCGGCGTATTAAGCGTTGAGCCATTCACACGAACAGTAGCCGAGCGGTTTTTACCCAAGGAGGGAAAATGAAAAACTTACTGCTTATTCTATCAGCGATCCTGCTGGTATCATGCGCTCAGCCGGAGACAGAATACGTGGATCGTCCGGTTGAAGTTGAAGTATCCCGATATGCAATCGAATACCAAGTCACGTCTGACATTGGATTCGTCGAGCTTGTGCGCTGGGGGTCCCCGTACTATCGCGGCTCCATCGAAGTCGATCGGATGTACACCCCGTTCTCAATTGGGTATGACATTCTCCCGAAAAATGCGCTGATCTATGCGTACACTCGGGACAATGCCGAAATCACCGTGAGTGTATTCATAAACGGGCAGTTGCGATTGACAGACCGGAGGGAGAAGGACGAAGCCGGGACGTATGCGCAGGTGTTCATCGAGGACGTTGAATAATTTGGTTCACAGGGATTCTTTACAAAAAAGGATTCCTGTGTTAATATGGTTGTAGTTGACGGGGTGGTTTCCGTTGACAAGGGTTTCCTGCACGGGATACCATACAAGAAAGACTTGCGAAACCAGTGCGACGTGCATCGCACATGATAGGACTAACCACCCTATCGGTTTCGCAAGTCTTTTTTTATTTGAGGTTAAAGATGGCAAAGAGAAAAGCACTATCAAAAAAGCTACGGTTCGAGGTTTTCAAAAGAGATTCTTTCAAATGCCAGTATTGCGGAAGGGGCGCTCCGGAAGTTGTTCTTCATGTAGACCACATTAAGCCTGTAAAGGAAGGTGGAGATAATTCTCTTTTTAATTTGGTTACAGCATGTCAGGATTGTAATTCAGGGAAAGGCGCGAGATTATTATCTAAACAAACAGAGCTTAAAAAACAAAAAGAAGAGCTTGACGCCCTTAATGAGCGTAGAGAGCAAATAGAAATGTTGATGCAATGGCGTGAAGGTCTTAAGGCTGTCCATGACATAGAAATAAATGCTGTAAACAATGCTTTCCAAAAAGCGACAGGATATTCTTTTAACGAATATGGACTTACTCAGATATCTCGCTTGATAAAGAGATATAGCCTTATAGAATTGCTTGAAGCTATTGAAGGTCTTGGATTTAAGTTTGATCCAAAAAAAGGAGATGCTATAAGATTTTTGAACAGGCTTTGTCAGGTCGAAAGAGAAAAGAAAGAATGTCCGTATATAAGTGACTTGTATTACATAAGAGGAATTATTAGAAACAGGTTTCGAGATTATGAAAGATATCAATATTATGTAATTGAATATCTTAAAAATGTTTATGGAATGGGAGCACGTCTTGAAGAAATAAAGCAGGTTGCATCAACAACATCGTCATGGAAAGAGTTTACACAATATTTTTCGGAGGTATATGAATGAGTACACAGCGTTATATTTCTACTTCTTTTTGGGATGATGAGTGGATACAAGAATTGGATCCATCTGAAAAATTGCTTTATTTATATTTTATGACAAACCCACTTACAAACATTGCTGGTGTTTATAAAATATCTGTACGGCGTATTTGTTTTGATACAGGATTCAATCAAGATACAATCGGCTATTTAATGACAAAGTTTCAAAAAGCAGGGAAGGCATACCGTATAGGAGAATATATAGTTCTTCCTTCTTGGCCTAAACACCAGAAATGGGAAAAGGCTCCAAGAATTAAAGATGGAATAATCGCTTGTCTTTGCAGTTTGAATGAAGAGATGCTTCATACTCTTGTGAAAATTGGTTATAAGTTCGATCTTAAACAAGTCTTTGATACCCTATGTATACCCTATACATACCCTTCCAACTATTCTGATTCTGATTCTGATTCTGATAATGATAGAGATACGGAAAGTGATACGCCGGATAAACCGGCTAAGTCTCCAAAACACAAACACGGAGAATACAAACACGTACTTCTCACCAGTGATGAATACTTGAGACTATGCGAAGAATGGGGAGAGCCTGAACTACTTCGCATGATTAAAGAGCTGGACGAAGGGATTGAGGCTAAGGGGTATAAGTACAAGAATCATAATATTGTAATACGTAATTGGAAGAAGAACAGCAAAGGTACGCCTATTCCTAAACATTCCTTGAAAGAAGCGCCGAAGTGCCCGAAGTGCGGGAAAAAACTTTCCGCTTTGTTCTGCGATAACTGCATGATTCAGTTTAACAGCCAGCTGGAGGAACTATGAAAAACTTTAATGAGGATATGGAGCGTTCCGTACTTGGGTCGATGATACTGTCTCCAGAGTTTATTCCGAACATAACCCATGCAGTAAGCGAGATGGATTTCTATCTCGGCAAGCACCGGGAGATATTCCGGGAAATAGTTGCAATGAGTGACAACGGCGAGGAGATAAACATCGTCACGCTTTCCGCACGGCTTCATGGACGATATGCGGTTGACGTTGCACAGCTGACCGATGTTGTTCCGTCCGGTGCTAACTGGGCATTCTACTGTCAAAAGGTGAGCCGACTTTCCCAGCTTCGATTATTCCGCGAAATAATGAGCAACGCCGGAGACGTGAATGAGGATAACATCACGGAGAAGTTGAATGCAATCGCGGCAGATGCGGCGAGGATTGCAGAGGCTTCGGGAGGCGGGAAGATAAAGACGGCGCGTGATTTTATTATCCCTATGATTGATTATTTATCGGATGCGCTGAAAAGGAAAGAACCGCTTTCCGGATATGACACTGGGCTGATTGCGCTTAATGAAATAACCGACGGACTGCAGAATGAGTACATAATCATCGGGGCTCGGGCTTCAATCGGAAAGACGGCACTAGGCATAAACATTTCCCGGGCGCTTGTTCAGAAGGGAGTAAAGACCGCGTTCTTTTCGCTTGAGATGTCCGGCAGGGCGCTACTTCTTCGGATATTGTCAGACTTGACAAACCAGCAAGCGGGGAAAATGAAAAGCGGAATGTTCGTAAAGAACAGCATAGAACCAATCCAGAAGGCTGGGTACAGGATGGCTGAATGGCCGTTGTATATCCTTGACGATACGCGGGGAGAGTTTGACCAGATAATAGCAAAGACGCGGTACATGGTTCGGTGCTTGGGAGTGCAGGCGGTTTTCATAGACCATGCTTCACTACTCAAATACAAAGACCGGAAGATACCGAGATATGAACAGTTTGCAGAGATGAGTAATGCACTCCAAAACTTGCAACGGGAATTGAAAGTGCCGATTGTTGTAATGGCACAGCTCACTAGAGATGCGGAGGGCAAGCGCCCGACTATTGCTGACCTTCGGGAGTCCGGGGCGTTCGAGCAAGACGCTGACCAAGTATGGATAATTCACCGGGAGCGACAACTCAAAACCGGAGAGGATTCCATTGATTCAGAATTGATTATAGCAAAGAACCGGAACGGCGCGTGCGGAATAGCCGAGTTGCTTTTCCAGCCGCACTTTGTCCGGTTTGTCGATAAAGCAGAGAAACGATATGAGGGGGGAAAGGAATGAAACCCCTATGCCCTCACGCTTCAAGATGCTGGAAAGGCGGCGGATCATACAAGTGCGCGTACACCCCGCCGTTCTGTGATAAACCACTGATACCGAAGGAGCCGGAAAAATGTCAATCGAAAACACAGCGATAGCCTACGGGGACCCACGATACGGCAGATCATGCGCTAACTGCGTATACTCAAAAAGCCACGTTTCGTTTGGCTTCATGTGTGAGCTTTTTGACTCACCAACAAAGCGCGATAAATGCTGCGGACACTGGGGCGGGGAGATCGTGCCGGAGCCGGTGGAAGAAAACCAGGGGGAACTGTTTTGAAATACCTTTCAGTATGTTCTGGAATCGAAGCCGCATCTTGCGCATGGGAACCGTTGGGATGGGAGCCAGTCGGGTTTTCAGAGATAGAACCGTTTCCGTCGGCCGTGCTTGCGCATAGATTCCCTACCGTGAAAAATTACGGCGATATGACAAAATATAAGGAGTGGAAAGATGTCGGACAATTTGACGTTTTGGTCGGAGGAACACCTTGCCAATCATTCAGCGTTGCGGGACTTCGGAAAGGACTTGATGACCCGCGCGGGAATCTCATGCTCACATTTGGATCTATTGCAGATCATTTCAGACCAACCTGGATTGTCTGGGAAAACGTGCCTGGTGTCTTGTCATCTAACGGAGGACGAGATTTTGGTTCCTTCCTCGGGATGCTGGGCAAACTCGGGTATGGGTTCGCCTATAGGATTTGTGACGCTGAATACTTTGGAGTGGCACAAAGACGCCGCCGTGTGTTCGTTGTCGGATACTTTGGAGACTGGCGACGTGCAGCACAAGTATTATTTGACGCCACGAGCCTGTGCGGGTATCCTGCGCCGAGCAGAGAAACGCGGGAAGGAATTGCCAAATCAGCTGCGTTCAGCGCTGGAAATAGTAGCGAATCAAGGTCGGTAGCGTATGTCGAGGAAGGCACCCCACCGTTAAGAAGCGGAGCAAGCGGAACTAATCAGGTTCCGACTTGTGTTTGCTTTGAGCCTCGCAGCCCAGATGGATGTGCAAGACTTGTCGGAGATATAGCACCAACGCTAAACAGAATGGGCGGAGGTCAGAGGGAGCCGTGTATCATGTCAACCGGTCAAGGAAACGCCGAAACCACGGAAGGACACGCGCCAACGTTGAACTGCAACCATGAAGCGCCGATATTGGCATACGGAATACCCGGAAACTGGATAGGCAGAAAACCAGAGAACGGCGGAAACGCGGTCGAGCCAATGAAAGACGTTGCTCCGTGTCTAACAAAAACAGATCGTCACGGCGTTGCTGGTTCTACCGTCCGACGCCTAACCCCGCGGGAATGTGAACGGCTTCAGGGATTTCCGGACGATTGGACAAAGATACCATGGAGAGGTAAACCGGAGGAAGACTGCCCGGACGGCCCGAGATACAAGGCTTGCGGAAATAGCATGGCTGTACCCGTCATGCGGTGGATAGGCGAAAGAATAAACCAGGGGGAACTGTTTTGACCATTCCCGCGAAATACAGCACTATATGCGGAATACAGCAAACAGGAAAAAAAGATAAAAAAACGTTAAAAATGATATAAAAACACTTTACAAACCATTATTTATGATATAAGATTAAAGTACAGACAGGGAAGAAAGCCCTGAGATAAAGAGAGCGGGAAGCCGCGAAGGACGGGGAAGATGGAAAAGATTTGGTGGCAGAGACTGACAGGGGAAGCAAAAGTGGAATATGAACAGCAGCAGCAGAAGCTGTGGGACAACGAGATAACGGAAGAAGAATCAGATGCTATTTGTGATCGTCTTCGTGCTGAACTCGAAGCATCAGAACGAAAGCCGCTTCAATTCAACCAGAAGAACGGTGGAGGTCATTGGGTAAACGGATTGAGTGCAACCTGCTGGGTAGATGCAGATGGTACAATTAACGTAAAAACAACCGTTCCTGGACAGGCGCAGTTTTACGAATCGATGATAGCCGACGAACCAGAATATAAGCGGATTTACGGATAAGCCGGAGCGTATCCGGCAAAGGGGTGAATATGGATGACACTTATAACGAGCTAAAAGCATTTTTGAAGAACCAAGACAACAATATCGACGTTGATTTGTATCTTGGGCTTTATGAAAAGCTTGTCAATGCAGGAACATCGGGATGCGCGTTTATCGGGAATGATTATCATTACGCAGATCAATTGTTCCAGTGGGGGTTTGTACAAATAATGATGACACCGATCCGGAAAGATGGGGTTTGCCGCGGAAATGTTGTTACGTTTTATTCACTTATTCCCGCAAAGGAAATACTTGGATAGGCAAAGGAGAGAGTGATGAAAGGATTCAAGCAGTGGTACGTCAGAATGGTCAAGCCGGAATATGCGAACCGCTCATATCGTGAGCTGGTCGAGATTTTCGGCAGTGAGTTTCGGAACACCGGGAACATTGAGCTTCCCGGCAGAATGACAAAGACCGGTAATCCGGCTATTTGGTAGAACTTGGGAAGGAGATGGGAAGATGAAGTTTATTGTGTTTGAAAAAGCGAATGTGAATGACACTCGGGAGCCGAGCTTCACTAGCGAAAAACCGCTGAGAGAAACGAAGCGTCTTGCAAGTCGGAGACAAGCTTTCCGGGATTCAACGATGGTCATTGAACATGAATCAGGAACAATGGTTGCTTTCAAGAAACCCGGCGAACGCTGGACCGAGGTTGACGATTGCAACGAAGAAGGAGTGAAGGTATGAATGATCTCAACTCAATGCTGATTGAAGGCGAGCTTGCGGAAGATGTCTGGTTTGGGGAAAATAAAGACGGTGAAAAGATCGCACAGGTTTTTTTGTACAGCCGAAGGTATTTTACTTACGAGAGAGATACCGAAAGGGAACAGACAACCGTTAAAATTATTGCCGAAAGAAACCTTGCAGAAAAAATCAAGGATTTGAAAAAGGGCAGAAGGATACGCGCTGTTGGAAGGCTCAGGAACGAGCGGTGCATGACCGGGAGCCAGGAAGTGAATTGGGTGGTTGTTTGCGCAGAGCATATCGAAATCAAGCCGAGCTACGAAAGCAGGGACGACTGACATGACAATCCGGGAGATAGTGACAGACATTCTGGACAATTCTCCCGAGACTGTTTTTTCATTGTGGTGGTTGGCTGATACGGTCGGCGCCCTGCATGGAAGCCGTTGTATGCCACATACCGTCCGGGAAACCTGCCGAGACTACGCAGACCGGGCGGGTGCTGAGTTCTACTGCGTTGACCGGAAGCGCAGTCAATATCGTTACGTTCCCGGGGTGAAGATCGCCGGGGCATTGGAGGGGAGAGAATGAAAGAATTGGCGATAGGTGAAATCGGACTTGTTGACGGGAAGCCGGTCAAGTGCATTGAGTGGGATACTCTAGAAGGCGGTTGCAGAGGTTGCGCGTTTTATGCTAAGGAGTGTGAAACTTCTACCACTTGTCCGTGTACCGAGAACAAAAGAAAAGACAAAAAAAATGTAATGTTTGTCCCGGTCGATTCATGCACATGGACACAAGTCTCTGACGGGATCTGGCACACATCATGCGGACTGGCTCACGTGTTCACCGCCGGAACGCCGGAAGAAAACCATCATCGGTACTGCCCGTACTGCGGGAAGGTGCTGGAAGCTGTTTATTACAAGGAAGGCGATAGGTGAAAAAAAGCTATGACAGAATACTTTATGAAGTGATTCAAAAAGCGTTCCGAAACATTAAGGAAATAAAAGACAACCCGAAGAAACCATATAAGCTAAAAAAGACAGAGCTTCCGGACATGAATGTTTATTATGCGGAACCAAAGGAGAGGAAGGAATGAACCAGCTTCCGCTTGAAATAACAGACAAAAGAATAAACGCCTGTGTTCGAGCTTGCGAAGGGTTGCCGACAGAGTTACTTGCTGATCCGGAGTATAGCATCAAAGCAGAGCTTGACACGCTGGATGAACAGATAGCAAAACGGCTTGAAGCAGAGAGCAAACTATCGGAGGCAAAATCATGACCGCCAGCATACTTCTAAGCATGGCACAGCAGTTCGCGCTGGAAAACATCTTGACAGTCGAGGAAGTGAAGACCTCCCGAGCGTATGTTGAAATGCTCATGCGGAGAATTGAAGCAGAGTTTTCCGAGGACTTGCAAATAGGGTTCAGGAATGGAACAGCGGATCTTGAACATCGAGCAGATTGAAAAGGAGAGGGTAATGAATGCCAGAAAAGTAGAGTTTGACTATTTGGAGAAAGACGGACGACGCGGGGAATGCGTCTCAATGGTTGTCTGCAATCCCGGAGAGGAAGAAAAAGCACTTCTTGAGCGTGGGTACCGGGAAGTAAAAATCAAGAATGTAAAAGATAACCTTTTCAAAGCAAATAAAGTCTGTTAGACTTTATATATCAATTTTCAGGAGGACGAAGGAATGGCAAGCGACAAGGCGTGCGGACTCGAAATTACAAACGAGTTCACCATCATGGGAACAATCGACAACATGAAAAGCGGGAAGGGCAAAAAGCTTGTTCTTACTTTGACAATCGACGACAGCGAGGAAATCGTAAATATCAACGATTCGCGCGGTTGCGTGTGTCTGTTTCATGTTGCGGTTTCAAAGCGAAATGAATCAGGCGAAGAAGAAGAGCAGGACGAGCTTGACTTCGACGACATTGACCCGGAGGTGTAAATGACTTTCAGTACTGCGCGAGATTTGAACATAATTTGCATTGACCCTTCCTTGCGTAGTACTGGAGTGTTCATTTGCGAGAAGGGAGAATGCAGGGCGTATTCAATCCAGAAAAAAGACGAGCGAAAAACAATGCTCGGAATGTATATCAAACACTTTGCGAAAGAAGCCAAGAAAAAATATGACCTTTGTGTTATCGAGGGTTATTCAATGGGGAGCCGTGGGTCGGCGGCAACTGTCCTTCCCGAAATAGGCGGAATTATCCGGGCTTGTTTCATTGCGAACGGAACGCCGGTTATTGAAATCGCGCCTATGACGTGGAAGAGTATCACCGGGCTGTTGAAGTTGAAGCTCCGGAAAAACTCGGTGTCGGAAAAGCGGGAATATCTGAATCATTGCTATCGTGTGTTCGGGTTTACTTTCGACAATCCGGACGAGTGCGATGCCTTTTATATGTTCTGGTCGCTGGTGCAGATTTCCAGGGGGAACTTCAAGAAGGGCGTAGGCTCAAAAATCAGGTATGAACTTGAGGATTATAAAATAGCACTGTGAAAAAATGGAGCCAGAGGGAGATGGAGAAAATCATGGATGAACTTGAAAAGAAAGACGAACGGGTGGCGATATTCAAGCGTGATCGGTGGACGTGTCAAGCTTGCGGACGATCAGTGTATATTCATGGCACTCCGCAACTGGCACACGCGATCGCGAACACGAAGGCAAATCGAAAGAAGTACGGAAGCGAAATCATAGATCACCCACTGAACCGGAAGGCTGTCTGCTGTTTGAAGTGTAACGATAAAATGAACATAGGGTTCAATCCGGTTGAAAGCGAGAAGCTGGTTGACCGGATTCTTGCACAGATAGAGGTTGATAAATGAAAAAAGCGCTTGCCGTTCTGCCAGAAAAAAATGAACAAAATGCAAAAAAAGATATAAAAACACTGGACAACATTCTATTTATGATATAAGATTAAAGCATGGAAAGGGGAATTAAACCCTTAAATAAAGGAACCGGGGAACCGGGAAGGATGGAAGAGATGGACAAAAAGCATGAGATTTATTGTTTCAATAATGGCGGTTCTTCGCAGTTTTTGTTTGCGCTTGCGCTGGCAGACGATGGTCATGTAGTAGCAGAACATCTTTGTTCTCATGAGTGTTACATGGCTCATGACCTTGGAATAACATCCGATTGGAAACACGAAGAATACAATAAGCATTTTGGAGAAGGTAGCTGGACTCTTATTTGGATAGACGATCCTGTGAATGATGAAAGGGTCAAGGCGGCTATGGTTCTCAATGAAAAGCTCAAGGAAGAAGCAGAAAAGAAAACAGAACAATTCTCATAAACAGCACCTAGGGGCTTAATGCCTCTAGGTTTTTTGTGTTGCGTAGCAACGTATTATATTTAGTGCTAGCGAAAAGGCTAGAAAGGAGCAAAAAATGAAAGCATTTTTATTTAGGTTAGCCATACGCATTAAAGACTTTGGCGAACAAAAGAGGAAGCCTTGGCTTATACGCCTTGGCTTGAGATTAAAGTGGAGGGTAATGCAGTGAAAGTAAAATGGCTTATCCGGGGTGCAGGTTTGACGATTGCACAAGCTTGCCAACACCTTGGAGTAACAAGAGCGGGCTTTGACTATAAGTTAAAGCATGGTACATTGCGAGCCGACGAAGTTATAAAACTATCGGCACTATTGGGAGTTGACAGCGAACTCATATTAAACGCAGTGAAGGGGGAAAAATGAACGAGAAACAGTTTGAGAAATACCTTGAAAAAACAATGGACAAGGTACACAGGGAGACAGAGAAGTTTTATAAAAAGTATCCCGAGTATAACATAACAGGTGATGCAGAAGGGTATTTGTCTTTTACAATGTTTAAGGACAAAATGAGCTTATTAAACTCTTCTGATGCAGATAAAAGGATAAGCTTTTACAAAGAGAGAGAAAACGGAAAATGGAGGAAACTATGA
>LSQX01272358.1_pt1 | contig 44406 bp, 38 predicted proteins | sample 654561 | NCBI WGS metagenome assembly LSQX01 (sample SAMN04489861, study PRJNA283612) | anaerobic digester metagenome | isolation source: 4 biogas reactors fed with cattle manure at either 37C or 55C with and... | place: Denmark: Kongens Lyngby | collected 2014 | reverse complement strand
CTAGCAGTTAATATTGTAAAGGAGAATAAAAAAGTTATGAGTACTCAAAAAGGTGAAATCAGATTTGAACAAAATTAAAAATTAGCCTGGTTCAGCCATTATTTAGCCTCAATTAGATAAAGGTCATATTATCCTTTGCTGTTATGCGTTCGCAATAATGACATTGTAAACGCAGGTTCCTCTTATCAACCACCGTAAAACGGGTCTTAACTTTTTCCTGATTGGTTATACAGTTTGGATTAAAACATTTTACAATCCTAAAAACTTCGTCAGGTATAGTAACATTGCTTTTTTCAATAATATGAAAATCCTTTATCACAATAATTGTGGCCGTTGGTGCCACAAGTGCTATTTTATTAATTTCCTCGCTTTTGAAAAACTTGTTACTTAATTTAAGTATTCCCTTTTTACCATACTTCTGACTATCTAGATTAGCACCAATAAGTATTTGATTATCAAGATCTTCGAGATTTAATATCCGAACTACCTGAAACAGACTTTTTGAGGGAATATGATCTATAACAGTTCCATTTTCTATTGCTGATACCTTTAATTCTCTTCTTAACATTTTAGTCATTATCCTGATTCTTTAGATATTACAAAATCAAACACCCAATATATTTGCCAGCAATGCCTGACGAACATAAATACCATTGATCGCCTGATTGAAATAATATGCCTGGGGCAACTCATCAACATCTTCGCTGATCTCATTTATGCGTGGCAATGGATGTAGCACCTTCATATCAGGCTTGATTGTGTATAGCATTTCGGCAGTCAGAATATAGCTGTTTTTTACTTTTTCATATTCTATTGGATCTGAGAATCTCTCTTTCTGGATCCGGGTCATATAGATGATATCAGCTTTAGGAATAGCTTCCACAATATCAGTATATTGATAATATTTTAGGTTTTTATCTTTGATATGGACCTTTACCGAACCCGGCAATTTCAATTCGGTCGGTGAAACAAGATGAAAAGTTGTATTAAAATGACACATGGCAATAACAAGCGAATGCACTGTACGACCATACTTTAAATCGCCAACCATCATAATGTTCAGATCATCAAGTCGTTTCTGTGTTTTAAAAATTGAATAAAGATCAAGAAGGCATTGTGTAGGATGCTGATTTGCTCCATCACCGGCGTTTATGACCGGAACCGATGCCACTTCAGACGCAAAACGTGCACTGCCTTCCCGCGGATGACGCATAACAATCAAATCGCTGTAACTGCATACTGTTTTGATTGTATCTTTCAGAGACTCACCTTTTTGCACACTTGAGGTCATGGAATCGGTAAAACTAATGATCTTCCCTCCCAGCCTGCTAACAGCACTTTCAAAGCTAAGGCGGGTACGTGTTGATGGTTCGAAAAATAATGTGGCTATAACATAATTCTCAAGGATCCTTTGTATAGGTTCTTTTTCAAACTCTTTTGCACGATCCAGTAACTGAAGTATCTCTTCTTTACTAAAATCGCTAATGGATATTAAACTCTTGCTTTTCATTGATGAATGAAATATTAAAATTTGATTGATTAGAGTTCGAAAAAAAAGGCGATTCCGTCGGAATCGCCTTTTAAATCTTTTATTTTAAATTATGTGCTTTTATAAAATCAGCTATTACTTCTTTAAACGTAGGAAGCCCAATTTCCTGCAACTCATAGTTTACACGTGTATTTGGCTTGTTGATTTTAATTACACGATTAAGATCAATAGGAGTACCAATGATCACAGTATCGCAATCAGTATTGGCAATGGTAGTTTCCAGATCTTTTATTTGCTGTTCGCCATATCCCATTGCTGGTAGAAGAGCGCCGATATGGGTATATGTTTTAAGAACGTCAGCAAGACTACCTACAGCATAAGGACGTGGATCTACAAGCTCAGCGGCACCAAATTTAAGTGCAGCAACGGTTCCGGCACCTAATTTCATCTCACCATGAGTAAGAGTTGGACCATCTTCTACAACCAAAACACGCTTTCCGTGTATCATTGAAATATCATCAACAGTAATTGGCGAAGCACCATCAATAACAATTGCATTTGGATTTACCTTGGCAATATTCTCACGAACAGTCTGAATATCTTCAGGACCTGAGGTATCAATCTTGTTTATAACCACTACGTCAGCAATACGTAAAGTTACCTCACCGGGATAATAGCTCAGCTCATGTCCGGCACGATGCGGGTCGGCAACTGTAACCATAAGATCGGGCTTATAAAATGCGAAATCGTTATTTCCACCATCCCAAATTATAACATCACAGCCATCAGGATCATTCTCGGCAGCGTCTAAAATAGCTTGATAATCAACTCCGGCATAAATAGCATTACCACGAACTACGTGAGGTTCGTACTCTTCCATTTCTTCAATTGTACAATTATGCAGTTTCAAATCCTCAACAGTAGCAAAACGCTGAACTTTCTGCTTTACAAGATCGCCGTAGGGCATTGGGTGCCTTACAACTACAACCTTAAGTCCTTGTTGCATAAGCAGTTCAATAATGGTACGTGAAGTCTGGCTTTTACCACATCCTGTACGGGTAGCGCCAACAGCAATAACAGGTTTTTTACTTTTTAAATAGGTATCGTTTGGCCCTAAAAGTACAAAATTGGCACCGGCAGCATTAACTTGAGCACTAACACCCATTATCTCATTATATGATACATCACTGTATGCAAAAACACAATCATTTACATTGTGTTCCTTGATCAGATCTTCAAGAATATCTTGTGAATAAATTGGAATTCCATCAGGATAAAGATCCTTACCAGCCAGTTCAGCCGGATATTTTCTATCATCAATGTCAGGTATCTGTGCAGCAGTGAAAGCTACTACCTCGTAAGCAGGGTTACCCCGGAAATAAACATTGAAATTGTGGAAATCTCTTCCGGCAGCACCAATAATAATTACTTTTTTCTTCATAAAAACATAGAATTATTTAGAGTTAATAAATTGTTGTCCAAAGGGATACAGAATAAAATAATGGAAATAACAGAATGCTTGAATTGCTCTGAATTAAACCTTCCCCTCCCATAAAAATAAATTCATTCAAAATATAGTAATTTGCAAAGATAGACTTTTAAGTAATTTTGCAAATGATTGAATGTTAAAATTTTATAAACAAAAAAATAACAGGCAAATTATTTTGTAAGAAAAACACGCATAACACGCTGTTATTCAAATTATTACAAAAACAATAGAAAATATTATAAAAGCTGTAATTTTGCGGCTCATAATTTAACTGTAATGATTCACGATATTCTACCTGATTTAACCCGAAAAGCTATTGAAAACCTTTACGGGTTGGATATTTCCGATAAAACTATTCAGATCCAGAAAACAAAAAAGGAGTTTGAAGGAGATTTTACAATTGTGCTTTTTGGTTTGACAAAACTTGCAAGTAAATCGCCTGAAAAGCTCGGCCACGAGATTGGTGAACACCTGCTGATTTCATATCCTGATATTATAAATCGCTACAATGTGATAAAAGGTTTTCTAAACCTGAATTTAACTGATAATTTTTGGAACTCATTTTTTATTGAAGCCCTGAATAACGGCGAATATGGATTTCAACTCCAAACAGATGAGCCGCCGGTATTAATAGAATTTTCATCACCCAACACTAATAAACCTTTGCATCTTGGACATATTCGCAACAATCTGCTTGGGTTTTCGCTTGCCGAGATCCTGAAAGCCAATGGAAAGGAAGTTATTAAAATCAATCTGGTGAATGATAGGGGGATACATATAAGTAAATCAATGCTGGCGTGGAAACTATGGGGCAACAATGAAAACCCTGTTACCGCAGGTATGAAAGGCGATCATCTTGTAGGGAAATATTATGTATTGTTTGAAAAACAGTATCAGACTGAACTTCAGAATCTAATGCAACGAGGTTTATCGCAGGAAGAAGCAGAAAATAATTCAACATTAATGGCTCAGGCGCGTGAAATGCTTCGTAAATGGGAAAATGCAGACGAAGAAATACGAAATATGTGGAAGATAATGAATGGATGGGTGTATGAAGGGTTCGACAAAACATATAATAGGCTTGGGATCACTTTCGACGCTATTGATTATGAATCAGATACCTACCTTGATGGAAAAGAAATTGCAGCAAAAGGAGTAAAACAGGGATATCTTAATGAAAAATCTGACGGTTCGATATGGGCAGACCTAAGTGATTATCAGCTTGATGAGAAATTACTTTTACGTGCTGATGGTACTTCGGTTTATATGACTCAGGATCTGGGCACTGCATGCAGCAGGTATGAAAACTATCAGCCGCAAAAAATGATATATGTTGTTGGAAATGAGCAAAATTATCATTTTAAAGTTTTAAAAATAATTCTCAATCAGTTAGGATATTCATGGGCTGACAAATTACATCACCTCTCCTATGGTATGGTTGAACTTCCACACGGAAAAATGAAATCAAGAGAAGGCACGGTGGTTGATGCTGACGATCTGATACAGGAAATGTATGACACAGCAAAACAAACTACAATGGAACTGGGCAAGACTGAGGGGTTTTCAGAAGAGGAACTGGACAAATTGTTTAATATTCTCGGATTGGGTGCACTGAAATATTTCATTTTAAAAGTTGACCCACGAAAAACAATGATGTTCAACCCCAAAGAATCTATTGATTTCAACGGAAACACAGGACCATTCATACAGTATACCCATGCCCGTATAAGATCTGTAGCCCGCAAAGCAGTTGAGAATGGCATTGATATTCAGGATTTACCTTTTCTGATTGCTGAAGCACCAAAACCAATTCCCGATAAGGAAAAAGACCTGTTGCGCTTATTGTATGAATTCCCTGGTGTAGTGCAGGAAGCTGGTGATTCATACAGTCCGGCAACTATAGCTAATTATGTTTACGAACTCGCCAAAGAATTCAACCAGTTTTATCATGAATTTTCAATTTTGCACGAACCTGATCCTGTTCTTGCAAGATTCAGGCTTGCACTTTCGTTATTCACAGGACAGGTTGTAAAAAAATCAATGGCTCTGCTTGGAATTGAAGTTCCGGAAAAAATGTAGCCGTATAGGTGATTGATTAATAATCCGACTGATTGTAGTTTCACAGAATTACATTAAGGAAGTGTTAAATATCTTATTTTTGCCTGAAAATATATTTCTATGCTTAAATTTATTGCAATAATTTTATTGGTTTCGCTACTAATAAGGCTGTTTCTACGATATTTTCTGTCACGAAAATTCAAATCGTGGATGCATAAACAGCAACAAAATTATCATGTGAAGCAAGATCCGGCAAAACCGGAAGGAAGTATTCATATCACATATCAGAAAAAGTCCGGCGCTTCGGGGAACAAACCTGATAAGGAAGGCGAATATGTTAATTTCGTAGAAATTAATGACAACAATTAACTCAATTATACCTTATTAATATGATCCGGGAAATAATAAAAAAATCTGTACCTCATATTGCAGCAATAGTCATTTTCATTGTTTTATCAATTGCCTATGTTTCACCGGTTCTGGAAGGGAAAAAGATATATCAGCCTGATATAATGAATCATACCGGTATGTCGAAAGAGATAAGTGATTTCAGGGCAAAAACCGGTGAAGAACCTTTATGGACTAATTCAATGTTTGGAGGTATGCCGGCTTATCAGATATCCACACTGTTTAAAAATAATATTTCAAATCTATTTCATAAAATCATGACTCTTGGGCTACCCCGTCCTGCCGACATGATATTTCTTTATTTCATTGGATTCTATATACTTATGCTGGTGCTCGGTGTTAGTCCATGGCTCTCAATAGTAGGAGCATTAGCTTTTACCTTATCATCATACCATTTTATTATTATAGGCGCCGGACATAATTCAAAAGCAGTTGCAATAGCTTATATGGCTCCTGTGCTGGCTGGTATTATTTTAACATTACGGGGGAAACTCCTCAGTGGCGGTTTACTGTCAGCCATTTTTCTTTCACTGGAAATTAATGCCAATCATTTTCAGATAACTTATTATCTATTGTTTTTAGTTCTTGCAATTGGCATTGCGTGGCTGGTTTATGCAATCATAAATAAGCAATTACTCTCATTTTTTTCAGGTATCGGGGTGCTGGTTCTATCTCTTATTCTTGCTGTAACAGTTAATATCACCAATATGTTAACCACCTGGGAATATTCGAAGTACACAATACGAGGTGGTTCAGAATTAGCTGACACTGAAGGGATTCAAACAGCCACCGGACTTGACAGGGATTATGCTACCCGCTGGAGCTATGGAATAGGAGAAACTTTTTCTCTTTTTATTCCTAATATTAAGGGTGGTGCAACCCAATCAATCTTTGAAAATGAAAATGCACTTAAGAAAACGGAAAGGCAATACCAGGAATGGGTTGGAAGTCAGAATCATTACTGGGGTGAGCAGCCTTTTACTTCCGGCCCGGTTTATCTGGGAGCCATAATATTTTTTCTGTTCGTGCTGGGAGTGTTCATAGTAAAAGGACATCTTAAATGGGGTTTGTTAGCTGCATTCATATTATCAGTGTTGCTCGCATGGGGTCATAACTTTATGGCTTTCAGCAACTTTTTCCTCAACCATGTTCCTGGATATAATAAATTCAGAGCCGTATCAATGACCTTGGTAATTGCAGAGCTATGTGTACCGTTACTGGCATTTCTTGCAATTAAGGAAATAATTAGCAATCCTTCGATAATCAAAGAGAAGATTAGTGAATTCATTATTGCATTAACTGTCACGGGTGGACTGGCATTGATATTTTACTTACTCCCCGGAATGTTTTTCAAATTCACAACACCCCAGGAAATGGCAGGCTTTCAGGATATTAAGAACAGCCAGCCCGAACTGGCTGCTACTGTTGATATGTTCGCAAATCAGCTTAAAATTATAAGAATATCAATTTTAAAAGCCGATGCATTGCGTAGTTTTGCTTTCATCCTTGCCGCAGCAGCATTGATGATTGTTTTTTATTTTAGGAAATTAAAACCACATATTTTCATTCTTATCCTTGCAGCTTTGATTCTTGCAGACATGTGGACAATTGACCGCCGTTACCTGAATAATGATGCTTTTGTCAACCGCAGATTAGTAGAAAAACCATTTCAGCCCAATGTTGCCGATGAGATAATTCTTAAGGATGTAGACCCTTATTTTCGTGTTCTTAATCTGGCTTCAAACACATTTAACGAAGTTTCAACCAGTTATTTCCATAAATCAATAGGTGGTTATCATGGAGCAAAACTTCAAAGATATCAGGATCTCATTGATCATCATATTAGTAAAGGCAATGAGGCAGTATTGAACATACTGAATACCAAGTATATAATCACAACTGATCAGAACAAGCAGCCGGTTGCACAGATAAATCTCCAGGCTATGGGAAATGCCTGGTTAGTGAGTCGCTATAAAGAAGTTGAGAATGCTGATGCGGAAATAGCAGCATTAAATAATTTCGAACCTGAACTGTATGTAATAATAGATAAAAGATTTAGCGACAATTACAAAAATGTAACACTGGAGCATGACCCAGAGGCAAATATTGAACTTATATCCTACGCTCCTAACAAGCTGACTTACAAAGCATCGTCAGAAACCAGCCAGATCGCTGTTTTTTCGGATATTTATTATGATAAAGGCTGGAATGCCTTTCTTGACGGGAATCCAGTTCCACATTTCAGGGTTAATTATATTCTGCGGGCTATTGTTTTACCGCCGGGTGAACATGATATAGAATTCAGGTTCGAACCTAAATCATACTATACCGGTGAGAAAATATCACTGGCCGGGTCGGTACTGATGGCCTTACTTATTCTGGGATTTATTGCTGTTGAGATTAAAAGAAAGCTCAACTCGCGCCTTTCCTGAAATTAAGCTAAACATCATGAAGAAGGTGCTAATAATAACATATTACTGGCCGCCAAGCGGAGGTGCAGGCGTACAGCGATGGCTGAAACTTTCAAAATTTCTGCACCTCCATAATTGTGAACCTGTAATTTACACTCCTGAAAATCCCGAACCACCTGATTTTGATGAAACTCTTCTAAATGATATACCGGAAAATCTGACAGTAATAAAAACACCTGTTTGGGAACCATATCATATCTACAAGAAGCTTACAGGTAAGAAAAAAGATGCCAGAATAACACATGGATTCCTAAAAGAAGAAAAAAGCAAAGGCTTTTTGGAAAAACTCTCTGTATGGGTTAGAGGTAATTTTTTTATTCCTGACGCCAGGTGTTTCTGGGTCAAACCATCAATAAGATTTCTAAGCAAATACCTGCAAAAAAAACCTGTTGATCTGATAATTTCGTCAGGACCACCACATTCAATGCACCTTATTGCTTTGGGATTAAAGAAAAAACTCAATATACCCTGGCTAGCTGACTTCCGTGACCCATGGACAGAAATTGATTTTTATGATAAGTTAAGACTTACCCGATTAGCTGACCGCAAACATAAAATACTGGAAAAGGAAGTGCTTTCCAAAGCCGATTCTGTTATAACCGTTGGCGGACATCTTGCAGGGAGGCTTAAATTTCTCGGTGCATCAAATGTAGAAATAATTCCAAATGGTTTTGATGAGGATGATTTCACTTTTCTTCCTGTTGTACCTGATAAACATTTCACTGTTACCCATATTGGTAGTATAAATAGCGATCGTAACCCTGAAACTCTCTGGAAAGCCATTTCCTGTCTTTTAGAAAAAAACCACAGTATCAAAGAAGCCCTTCGTTTGCAATTTGTAGGGAAAACCGATTATAGTGTTATGGAGAACCTCAAAAAATACAATCTTGAAGCTTACGCAGAATTTATATTATACCTGCCTCATATTGAAGCCTTAAGAATTGCTGCTTCATCATCGGCATTACTGCTGTTGATAAATCAAACACCTAACCGACAAGGTATAGTAACGGGCAAACTTTTTGAATACCTTGCCACAGGGCGCCCGGTAATATGTATAGGACCTGTTGACGGTGAAGCTGCTCTGATATTAAATGAAACTAAGAGAGGCAGAACATTTGAATACGACGACCTCAAATCAATGACTCAATGGCTGGAGGCTCTGTATAATGAAAATTTAGCTGAGAAGCTGCAATCAAAACAACTTACAAATGTCTTAAAGTACAGCCGCCAGGCACAAGCCAAACAACTCGCAGCCCTGATACACTCCTTAGTATAATGAAATCATGTTTTTCCCTTAGGATAACTAAAAGAACTAACTGAGAAGCAGAAGGCACAAATATACTTTGCGACCAGAAGAATCCAATAAATATCGTACTGAATGCAATAAAGTCAACAAATCACAATCTGTACCAAACACTGTGCTTCAGATGTACGTGTAGCTTAAGATTCAACAAGTAAAACTACTATGTGCCTGCTAAGGCATTAAAACATAGATCAATGCACTATTCTGTATCACAATTCCTGTATCTGAATTTTCAATAATTCAGATACACTCTTTATTTCATCATCTATTTGGCTTACTCTAAAGTACAAACCAGGTTTCTATCGCCAAAAGCTTCGTCAATCCTTGTAACCGAAGGCCAGTATTTATCCTTTTTAAGATACGGTGCAGGGAAAGCTGCTTTTTCGCGGGAGTAGGAATACTTCCACTCATCTGTTACTACCATTTCGCAGGTGTGAGGAGCATTTTTCACTACACTGTCCTTAATAGCGATCTTACCTTCTTCAATTTCACGTATCTCATCACGAATGATCAGCATGGCTTCGCAAAAACGATCAAGTTCGAATAAAGATTCACTTTCGGTAGGCTCAACCATTAAAGTCCCTACAACCGGGAAAGCAACTGTAGGCGCATGAAAGCCAAAATCCATCAAACGTTTTGCAATATCAATAGCACCTGCTCCGCTTGTGCGGCCAAAAGTATTGCAATCAATAATCATCTCGTGTGCAACCCAGCCTTCTTTGCCTGTATAAAGGATCTTATAATCTTTTTCAAGCCGTGCTTTAAGATAATTTGCATTTAGCATTGCATATTTGGTAGCTTCAGTTAAGCCTTTGCCACCCAATAATTTAATATAGGCGTATGAAATAGTCAGGATCATTGCACTACCATAAGGTGCTGCAGCAACTACCAGATCGCTCTTATCACCACCGGTTTTTACCAGAGGATGACCCGGCAAAAACGGAACCAGATGTTTTGCAACCCCTATTGGTCCAACACCGGGTCCACCGCCACCATGAGGTATGGCAAAAGTTTTATGCAGATTTAAATGACATACATCAGCGCCAATAATTCCAGGGTTGGTAAGTCCAACCATGGCATTCATATTAGCTCCGTCCATGTATACCTGTCCGCCATTATCATGAATGATTTTTATGGCTTCAAGAATGCCCTCTTCATACACCCCATGTGTGGAAGGATAGGTAATCATGGCAGCAGCAAGGTTTTCACGATATTTCTCAGCTTTTTCTTTAAGATCAGCCAAATCAATATTTCCATCGGGATCAGTTTTTACAACAACCACATTCAACCCTGCCATGACGCTACTTGCCGGATTTGTTCCATGAGCGGATGCAGGAATGAGACAGATATTGCGCTGTTCCTGTCCTATACTTCTCAGATATTCTCTTATCACAAGCAAACCGGTGTATTCACCTGATGCTCCTGAATTAGGTTGAAACGAGATACGTTCAAATCCTGTGATCTCACTCAAATCTTTATCAAGCTGCTCAATAAGTTTTAGATAACCCTGAGTCTGATCAGCTGGAGCAAACGGATGAATTGCACCAAACTCCTGCCAGCTCAATGCAAACATTTCAGTGGCTGCATTCAGTTTCATAGTACATGAGCCAAGCGGTATCATTGTTCGGTTAAGTGCAAGGTCGCGATTCTCAAGCTTTTTCATGAAACGCATCATCTCAGTTTCACTATGATATGCATTAAAGCTTTCGTGCTGCAAATAAGTACTTTTACGAATGAATTCAGGTGCAAAGGTTTGTATCTTACCGCATTCAATCGGATCGCATACAAAAGAAGTATATTTTTTACCTTTAACTTCAGCAAATATTCTGAGAATCACATTTATATCTTCAAGAGATGTAACTTCGTCAATGCTTATGCCTAACAGCCTGTCGTCAATATATCTGAAATTTATTTTATTTCTGAGAGCAAGTTTTTTGATCTCACTCATTCCAACTTTGTCGGGCAGCTCAAAACAAAGTGTATCGAAGAAATTCTCATTATGCTGTTTGAATCCCAGAGCCTTTGCCTCCTGGTTCAAAACACCGGTAAGAATATTAATATGACGTGCAATTTCATAAATCCCCTTAGGCCCATGATATGCAGCCCAGAATCCTGACATGATGGCTAAAAGAGCCTGTGCAGTACAGATATTTGATGTAGCTCTTTCGCGCTTGATATGTTGTTCACGGGTTTGCAATGCCATTCTCAAAGCTCTGTTTCCCTTTGCGTCAACTGAAACGCCTATAATTCTACCAGGGATAAAACGTTTGTATTCATCTTTTGAAGCGAAATAACCTGAATGAGGTCCACCAAATCCCATTGGCAAACCAAATCTTTGGGTTGAACCGAGAACTACATCGGCACCCCATTCACCTGGAGGTGTAAGTAAAGCAAGACTTAACAAATCGGCAGCTACAGCAACAGGAACACCTGAAGCTGAAAACTTTTCAACCAGTTTCCGGTAATCATGAATGGCTCCACGTTCATCAGGATATTGTACCATTATTCCAAACACCTTATCGCTGACCTCAAATTTCTGATAGTCACCAACCTTAATTTCAATACCAAGAGGGTTTGCACGTGTTTGCAGAACAGCAAGAGTTTGAGGGAACATACGTTCTGAAACCAGGAAAATATTGGCATTCAATTTAACCTTATCGCGCGAACGTGCATTAAAAAACATAATCATAGCTTCAGCAGCAGCCGTGCCTTCATCAAGAAGCGAAGCATTAACAAGTGGCAAACCGGTCATATCAGCTATCATAGTCTGATACATAAGCAAGGCTTCAAGTCTGCCCTGAGAAATTTCAGCCTGATAAGGTGTATAAGATGTGTACCAACCGGGATTTTCAAGGATATTACGCTGAATCACGCCCGGCATGATCGTACTATAATATCCAAGCCCGATAAAAGACTTAACAATCTGGTTTTGCGAACCTAATTCCTTTAAGTGCTGAATTAATTCATATTCGTTAAGCCCGTTGGGAAGATCCAATTCCTTTTTCATTCTTATAGATTCAGGAACTATCTGGTCAACTAATTCATCCAATGAGTTAACACCCACATACTCAAGCATGCGGGCTGTCTGATCCTTATCAGGACCATTGTGTCGTTTTACGAAATTGTTTGTTAGCATTTTAAGTGATTATGATTTATTTATGATTATTATCCAAAAATACTTTGTATCAGGGCAATGAGTAATTTATTCAAACCAATAGTGGTTCCGACAAAAACAATACTTACCATGCTCATAAGCTTGATGAGGATATTAATACTTGGGCCTGATGTATCCTTAAAAGGGTCGCCAACTGTATCTCCAACAATAGCAGCTTTGTGAGCATCGCTTCCTTTTCCGCCAAACTTACCACTTTCCACATATTTCTTTGCATTATCCCATGCACCACCTGAATTTGCCATCATAATAGCCAGCACAAATCCACTAGTTAATGCACCAGCTAATAAAGCAATTACAGCAGCGGGGCCGAATAATATTCCTACTACAACAGGGGCAACAACTGCCAATATTGAAGGAGTTATCATTTCGCGCTGAGCGCCTCTGGTACTAATTTCCACACAACGTGCATAATCAGGCTTATCTTTGCCAAGCAAAATGCCGGGAAATTCTCTGAACTGACGTCTAACTTCCTCAACCATAGCCTGAGCCGCTCTACCAACAGCACCCATTGACATTGCAGTAAAAAGGAAGGGCAAGCCTGCTCCTATAAATAACCCGATAAGAACAAGAGGATCGAGTAAATTAACTGAAAGATGCCATAAATTGTCGATCTGAACAAGGAAACTATCATATCCTGAACTTTCAGCACTTGCAAAAGCTTCTTTCCACTGGCTTATATTAAGTGTATCAAGTTTAAGGGTTTCAATTATCTTATTGCCATATTCAGCTAAAAGAGCCAATGCTGTAAGAGCAGCACTACCAATAGCAAAACCTTTACCTGTGGCTGCTGTGGTGTTACCAAGTGCATCAAGGGCATCGGTGCGCTTACGAACCTGAGGATCCATTTTCGACATTTCAGCAATACCACCAGCATTATCAGCTACCGGACCATAAGCGTCAGTAGCAAGAGTAATTCCAAGTGTACTCAACATACCCACTGCTGCAAGTCCAATTCCATATAAACCGAACAAGCCACCGCCGGCAAAAAAGTAAGCACCAAGAGTAGCAATTACAATAGTAAGAACCGGAATAGCAGTAGATTTCATACCAAGAGCAATGCCACCAATGATCACGGTTGCTGGACCGGTTTGTGCTGTAGAAGCAAGGTTCTGAGTTGGTTTATAATTATCAGAAGTATAATATTCAGTAAAATAACCTATTACGTTTCCTGCAATTAAACCTACCATCATTGAGCCCCACAATCCAATCTTTTCCATTCCAACAAGCCACCATACAATGAAAAATGAAGCTATCGAAATTATAGCAGTAGCAGTATATATCCCTGCTCTTAAAGCTCTAAGTAAAGTTTTCTGAGTAGCATTATCATCAGCTTTTACTAAAAAGGTTCCAAAGATAGAAGCTAAAACGGCAACTACTGCTATCATACCGGGTAATTCAATATAACGGAATGCAAGTTCCTCATAACCACTGGCAATTGCACCAACAGCTCCAAGTGCCATAGTAGCAACGATCGATCCTACATAGCTTTCGTAAAGGTCAGCTCCCATACCAGCTACATCACCTACGTTATCGCCTACGTTATCTGCAATTGTAGCAGGATTACGCGGGTCGTCCTCAGGAATTCCGGCTTCTATTTTACCAACAAGGTCGGCTCCAACATCAGCAGCTTTAGTAAAAATACCCCCTCCAAGACGTGCAAAAAGAGCCATTGAAGATGCACCCATACCAAAAGTAATCATAATAGGAGGAATCTCACCAATTGGAACAACAAATACATATCGTAGTAATAAATACCATAAAGCCAGGTCAAGCAGTCCAAGTCCCACAACGGTCATTCCCATCACAGTTCCACTATCAAAAGCAACCCTGAGTCCTGAATTCAAGCTTTCGCTTGAAGCCATAGCTGTACGGGCGTTGGCTTTGGTAGCCACTCTCATTCCAACATATCCGGCAAGACCTGAAAAGAAACCACCGGTAATAAATGCTACAGGAACAAATTCAGAGAGCCATTTCTCTCCGGTAATAAAAGGCAATACCCATGCTATAAAACCCAGTAAGAGAAAAAGTGCAATAAAAAATATTCCAACCACCTTATACTGTTGCCTCAGGTAAGCCATAGCACCTTCCTGAATATATCCCGATATTTCTTTCATCCTCTCAGTTCCGGAACTTTTTTTATTAATTTGTTTGGTTAAATACCATGCAAATACCAGTGCAGCAATTGATCCAAGAGCAATAAGATACATTAAATCAAAATCTGACTTTCCACCGGTTGATTGGGCATTAGCGATAAAAGGCAGCAATGCCGTAAGAACGGATAGTACAAGTTGTTTTCTTCTCATAAATGTTTATATTAAAAAGTTTAAAGTTGATGGATAAATGTTTAAAGTCGTTTTTTGTTCAATAATAACATCTTTACTATGGGAATATTTGAAAATTAGTCTGTAATTAGCCGGCAAAAATAGCAAAGTAAATTTAAAATGGAGGCAGTATTATTAATATAAAGAGAAAAACATCGGAAGTGCCTGCTATTGCCTATCTGCCATACCAGTTTTATAGTAACCAGTTGGGAAAAAAATAAAATTCAATGATTATTCAGCAGAATATCCCTGTTTAATTAAGCAGCAAATTATTCTTTCATGAAAAAACCTCATGGCACGACATAATATATCTCATTATAAAAACTAATAAATTATCAACAAAAGTGACTGTTAATCAATTAAATAACTTAATTAATAAGCCAGTAAGCTTAAAACTTTAAATAAAAATCATAGTCATATTAAAAACGAAGTACGCTGTTCATTTGTTAATTATGTTGTATTTTTACAAGCCTGAAAAATGAATGCATCGTTTAATAACTGCAATTAGAATATTATTTTGTTTTAACATGGCGATCTGAAACAGGCAAAATTGATAAATAAAAGAAAATGAAAAAGATTCAATTAGAAGTAAGGGCAATGTCATACAGCCAATCTCAGTCAAATGCATATGCTCTCATCTTAGGAGAAATTGATGGGAAGCGTCGTTTGCCAATCATCATTGGTGCTTTTGAAGCTCATGCCATTGCAATAGAAATTGAAAAAATCAGACCTGCCAGACCCTTAACCCATGATCTTTTTAAAACTTTTGCAACTGCTTTTCAAATACAACTCCTGGAAGTAGTGATAAATAAGTTTATAAGTGGTGTTTTTCATGCCGAATTGGTTTGCCATGATGGAAATAGTGAAATTAGAATTGATTCCCGTACTTCTGACGCAATAGCACTTGCAATACGCTTTAAGTGCCCGATCTTTACTTCAGAAAATATTTTAGATGAAGCTGGTATTGTAGTTGAAGAAGAATCAGCTGAAACGAAAAAAAAGACTGAAAAAGAACAAACGAAGAAAATAAAAGACTTGCCACAACTTGATCTTGGTGAATTAAAAATCTTGCTGCAGGAGGCTATAGAGACTGAAAATTATGAAAAAGCTTCTTTGATCCGTGATGAAATTAAAAAGCGTAAAGGCGAAGAAACTTAAATTAATTTAAAAAACTCAGGTAAACAATAATTGTATTTTTGATAAACAATTTATACTCAATCATTTATCTCTCGGTGCTCTTATGAAACATTTAATCAAATTATTGCTGCCGGTAATCTTCACTACATTATTATTCTCAGTAAATTGTTATGCTCAGCAACAAGGCAGCATTGTAAACATCAATGACACAATCATCCAGACTGAAATAGTTAAACAAACTGAAACCTCAGCTTCATCATCACTGCTACTGACGGATGCCGAAAAAGGTACCGGGATTACATTCATAGCTATTTTACGTGGTTTATTCGGGTTATTGGTTTTACTTTTTGTTGCTTATCTGCTAAGTTCAAACCGTAAGGCAATTTCCTGGAAAGTTGTTGGAATAGGATTATCAATTCAGATATTGCTTGCCATTGGGGTGCTTAAAGTACCTTTTATAATGGCAACTTTTGAATTTGTCGGAAAAATATTTGTACGCATTCTTGACTTTACAAGAGAAGGCAGTATATTCCTGCTGGGCGATTTAATGAATCCCGATGCATATGGATTTATTTTTGCTTTTCAGGTATTACCTACCATAATATTTTTCTCAGCACTTACAAGTCTTTTATTTTATTTGGGAATAATACAAAAGATAGTTTATGCACTCGCCTGGCTCATGACCAAAGCTATGCGCTTATCAGGTGCTGAAAGTCTATCGGTTGCAGGAAATATTTTTCTTGGTCAGACTGAGGCACCATTGCTTGTTAAAGCCTATCTGTCGAAAATGACAAAAAGCGAGATCCTGCTGGTAATGGTAGGTGGTATGGCAACTATGGCAGGAGGCGTGCTGGCAGCTTATATAAGTTTTCTTGGCGGGACTGACCCAGTTCAAAAACTTTTATTTGCCAAGCATCTTATCACAGCATCGGTAATGGCTGCACCAGGTGCGATAATCGTATCAAAGATCCTTGTTCCACAAACCGAAGATATTGACAAAACTATTGAAGTTACTAAAGATAAAATTGGAAGTAATATCCTTGATGCAATTTCAAACGGCACCGGCGAAGGATTAAGATTAGCTATTAATGTTGCAGCTATGTTATTGGTTTTCATAGCTTTCATTGCAATGACAAATTTTATCTTAATGAAAACAGGAAGTCTTACCGGCTTGAACCCGATAATAGCTGATTTTAGTAACGGGCAATATAATGGGCTTTCATTACAGTTTATTCTGGGCTATCTCTTTGCACCTTTAATGTGGTTGCTTGGTATTGCAACCCCTGATATTGCACTTGTAGGCAGACTATTGGGAGAAAAAGTCATCATGACTGAATTTATAGGTTATGTTAGCCTGGCTGAATTAAAAGAAGCCGGAGCTTTTGTGTCAGGGAAATCAATAATTATGTCTACCTATATATTATGCGGATTTGCAAATTTCGCATCTATAGGTATCCAAATAGGAGGAATTGGGTCGCTGGCTCCAAATCAGCGGGTACAGCTTTCGAAGTATGGCATTAAAGCCCTGATAGGAGGAACTCTGGCATCATTGTTTTCGGCAACCATTATTGGTGTGATACTAGGTTAAAAAAAACAAATCCGGAAATAAAACAATTTTTATAAGCTAATTCATGAACCGGTGGAATCAGCACACTCTGTTTCGTTTACTTGTTTTTTATGTATTGGGGATACTGTTGCAACTTAATCTAAACCGACAGATCTCAATTCATTACAGTATTTTCCCTGTCTTGTTTTTCTTAATACTTGTTTCGCAAATTTTCATAACCAGATCAAAAATATACAAACTTCGATGGTTACCCGGTATTCTCCTGGCTATGATAATGGTTGCCACAGGATTTGAATATAGCCGGATGTATGACAAACGAAACAACCCTCTGCATTTATTACATTCATATACTGGTACTGAACCCTTACTGGTTCAAATAAAATGGCAACCAGAAATAAGGGCAAATTCATACAAAGCACTTGCCGAAATAATAGCCATTGAAAGCGACAGCTCATGGGTAAAAGCAACCGGCAATGCATTGCTTTATTTTCCGAAAGAAAGCAATGAAGAAAGAATTGCATACGGCGATAAATTAATTGTGTATGCTTCGCTTCGTGAGCCAGACCCACCTGCAAATCCTCACGAATTTGATTATCGTCGGTTTTTACACCTAAAAAACATTCAGTATCAGGGCTTTGTCAGAAGCAATGAATGGGTAACCCTGGGAAATAATTATGGTAATCCGGTTATAATGTTTGCATTGAAGCTTCGAAAGGGATTTATCAACATTTTTGAAAATCAGGGAATCTCAGGACGAAACTTTGCTGTAGTCACTGCCCTGGTGCTGGGCATGGACGATTATCTTGATAACGATACCCGAAAAGAATTCTCATCGGCAGGTGCCATACATATTCTTTGTGTATCAGGCTTGCATGTAGGAGTTATTTATATGGTGCTTAATGCCATGCTTTTCTTTCTTAAACGAAATAAATATGCACAGGTACTCCGAAGTATAATTTTACTTTCCGGGATCTGGTTCTACGCCATGCTTACAGGTCTAGCACCAGCTGTATTACGGGCAGCAACCATGTTCAGTTTTGTGATCATAGGTACCGGGATAAAGCGAAAAGCCGGTGTTTTCAATAGCCTTACCGTATCTGCGTTCTTATTGCTTCTCTTCAACCCCTTCCTTATTTATAATGTAGGGTTTCAGTTATCATACGCAGCAGTAATAGCAATAGTAGCAATTCAGCCCACAATTTATCAGCTTTGGCGACCAAAAAATAAAATTGCTGACAATATTTGGGGGATCATTACAGTTTCTGTTGCTGCTCAATTAGGAACAGCACCTTTGGGGTTATTCTACTTTCATCAGTTCCCGAACTATTTCATTATTACAAACCTTATTGCTATTCCTCTTGCAACCTTGATTTTATATGCCGGTTTCCTTAGCGTGATATTTTCTTCGCTCACTATTGTTGCAAAATGGATTACATGGTTTCTGACATTAATGCTTAAAGTACTAAACCAAAGTGTAACTTTTATTGATAACCTCCCCTATTCAGTTACAACGGGGCTATTCATCAATCTTGCTGAGACATTAATTCTGTTCCTGATTATTTTTGCTGTTTTCAGAGCTTTCTTATCAAGAAAACCAATTTTCTTACATTTTTCTTTATTACTCCTTATCTTATTTGCTGTTTCCGGAACAATAAAACAATACCAGCGTTCAACCCAAAAACGACTTACTGTTTATTCAATCAACCGTTATTCAGTTGTTGATCTGATAGCAGGCCGTAATAGCATTTTACTTGCTGATTCATTGGTTTTAAAAGATCCTGCTTCAATTGAGTTTCAGGTTTCAAACCATCATGTACATAAAGGAATTAACCAGGAACAAATAATTACGTTTAATGACTGCTTTTTTAAGGAACAAGCTTTATCTGAAAACATACCTGCTAAAATTAATTGTCCTTTAATTCAGTTTGACAATCGCCATATTTTGCTTGTTGACAAAAATCTCCCTACATGGAATGGCGATTCAGCGTATAATCTTGATTTATTGATACTTATTGACAATAATAATGATGCTGAAAGGATTCTGACAAACTTTAAATGCACCCATGTGGTAATCAGTAGTAAAGTGTCGCCCCGGGTAGTTCAAATCTGGAAAGAAAAATGCACTGAGGCAGGGATATCATGTCATGCAGTGAAGGAACAGGGAGCCTTTATTTGGGATTTGTAAAAAGAAAGAAATTCTAAAAAGATCAGCCTTAATACACAATTAGCTGTATATCAAATGTATACATGGTTATCTATAAAACTGAATTGTTACTTTTAGCCTTCTGAGTCATCATTTATTAATTGATTTATTTCGCTGGAAGGCATAAGTTTAGCAGTTTGAGCAGGCGATAATAAAAAATAATGCATCAGGCATTCAGCACCTAATTCGTTTTTTCCATCGTAAAGAAATGCTTCAATTACCAAAATACTCCGGCGTATGTCTTTTATCCTTCCTTTAAGAGTTATTTCTCCATCACTTATATACACAGGTTTAATAAATTTTATTTCGAGTTTTGAAGTAACAGCCACTCCGCCTTTTTTTGAATAAGCTACCCAGCTTCCTAATTCATCAAGCAGTGCTGATTGAATTCCTCCATGCAATATATCATGCCAGCCTTCATATTCAGAACCCGGTTTCCAGGTTGATACAACCCATTCTTTATCTTCATAAAAATCAAGTTTCAAACCTATGGGATTCCGGGGTGAACATCCAAAACAGTAATGCTCATCATAGCCAAGATAAGGGTTTTTAATCTTTTTCATTGACATAGTATTTTTTTAACGAACTCATTATCACCGGTTTGTTGAATAACCGTATTAAAACGTTATATATTATCCGTCACTTCTCCGTAAAGATCAAATTCGGCAGAATCTTTAATCAATACATTATAAAATGATCCGATTTCAAGTTCAGAACCGGCCGCATGTATCAATACCTCATTATCAATCTCAGGTGAGTCGTATTGGGTTCTACCAAAATAATACTCTCCTTCATTTCCATCAATAATGGTATTAAATACTTTACCAATTTTTGCATTGTTTATTTCAGCAGAAATTTCCTGTTGTAACATCATGATTTGATCAGCTCTCTCCTGTTTCACCAGTTTCGGAATATTATTCTTCAATGACGCTGCCTTTGTACCTTCTTCTTCAGAATATATAAATACACCAAGCCTCTCAAAACGCACATTGCAAACAAAATCCATCAATTCCTGAAAATGCATTTTAGTTTCACCCGGGTAGCCAACCATTAATGAAGTACGCAAAGCAATACCGGGGATTTTATTCCGGATGGTTTCAATCAGATCATAAGTTTCCTTTTTCGTTATTCCCCTTCTCATCGCTGTGAGTAACTCACCATTAATATGCTGAAAAGGTATGTCGAGATACTTACAAATCTTTGGTTCTGAAGCCATAACATCCAGAACATCAACAGGGAAAGCTGCCGGATAGGTATAATGTAATCTTATCCATTCGATGCCATTGATTTTAACAAGGTCAGAAAGTAAAGGTGCCAGCATCCTTTTTCTGTAAATATCCAGACCATACCATGTAAGATCCTGAGCAATAAGAATAAGCTCCTTTACACCACGTGCTGCCAAATTCTTAGCTTCCTGTAATAAACTCTCAACGCTTCTTGAAATGTTTTTTCCACGTATCAGCGGGATGGCACAAAAAGAACAGGTGCGATCGCAGCCTTCAGCGATTTTCAAATACGCATAATGATCTGGAGTTGTAAGCAGTCGTTCTCCATAGAGTTCATGCCTGGATTCAAAATTAAGATCATTGATAATTTCTTTCAGATCATTAACTCCATAGAATTTATCAACTTCGGGGATTTCTTTTTGCAAATCAGAAGCATAGCGTTGCGACAAACAGCCCATAACCAAAACTTTCTGAACTCTGCCATGTTTTTTATGTTCAATAGCTTCAAGAATAGCGCCTATTGATTCTTCCTTTGCATCCTGAATGAAACCACAGGTATTTATTATCAGAATATCAGCTTTGCGCGAATATCCATGCTGAACATTCATATCAGCAGCTTTGAGAACGCCCATAAGGTTTTCAGAATCAACGAGATTCTTTGGACATCCGAGAGTAACAACAGCGATCAGAGGTTTATGCAAGCGGGTTTTTGAACTCATTAATAATACATAATACAATGGTAGTTTTTTCTTAACCTTTTATTCAGTATCGCCAAACAGGGAATCAACAAATGCCCGCCTATCGAAAATTTGAAGATGCTCAAGTTTTTCACCTATCCCAATATATTTCACAGGTATTTTAAACTGATCGGAAATACCAATTACAACCCCGCCTTTTGCAGTTCCATCAAGTTTGGTAAGAGCAAGTGCTGTTACTTCAGTTGCTGAAGTAAATTGTTTTGCCTGTTCAATTGCATTCTGTCCTGTTGAGGCATCAAGGATAAGAAGAACCTCATGAGGAGCATCGGGGATTACCTTTTGCATGACACGTTTAATCTTACTTAGCTCATTCATTAGATTTACCTTGTTATGCAAACGTCCGGCAGTGTCTATGATTGCCACATCAAAATTCTTTTCTTTTGCTACCTGCAAAGTTTCAAAAGCGACACTCGCCGGGTCTGAACCCATAGTTTGACTTACAATTGGAACACCCACTCTGTCAGCCCATATCTGTAACTGGCTTATGGCAGCAGCCCTGAATGTATCAGCAGCACCAAGAACTACAGTTTTACCAGCTTGTTTGAAATTATATGCCAATTTACCGATAGTTGTTGTCTTTCCTACCCCATTTACGCCTACAACCATTATTACATACGGTTCCGGACGTTTAGAAAAATCAAACCTGACTTCCTCATTATTATTACTTTCATCAAGCAAACTAATGATCTCGTCCCTGAGTATATTGTTTAATTCTTTAGTATTGAGGAATTTATCACTTGCCACACGTTTCTCCAGTCTCTCAATAATCTTCAAAGTTGTTTCAACTCCCACATCACTTGTAACAAGTATTTCCTCCAGGTCATCCAGAAAACTATCATCAACTTTTGAACGACCTGCTATGGCACGAGTCAATTTATCAAAAACACTGGATTTTGTCTTTTCAAGTCCTTTATCCAGTTGTTCTTTTTTCTCACGAGAAAAAAACGAAAATAATCCCATATTACTGAATTTATATTGTATGTATTATCTCAAAGTTAAAAACCTCATAAATATCCTGATAATTAAGAACAACGTCATAATCTGGATTAATTATTGAAGCTGAAACCCTATAAAAGAACCTGTATGGTGCTATTTACGTTGGCTATTAGCAAATAAAAAAGGCTCTTCTCTGTCAGGAAAAGAGCCTTGCTGAATCTTAATATAAAGATTTATTTTTTTGCCAGGAATTCTTTTACCTGATCATTCGGAACAATAGTTTCCTTAAAAACATAGGCACCAGTTTTTGGCGATCTTTCCATACGGATTACTTTCGCAAAATCTCTACCAGTAGCCGTTCTTAACGTTGCAACAGATTTCTTTGCCATAATATTATTTATTTAATTTCTTTATGAATAGTCTTTCTTTTCAGAATAGGATTGTATTTTTTTAACTCAAGCCTTTCTGGTGTGTTCTTTTTACTTTTGGTAGTTATATACCTTGATGTACCAGGTAAACCACTTTCCTTATGCTCAGTACATTCCATAATAACCTGAATTCGAGCATCTTTTACTTTCTTTGCCATCTTTTTAAACTACTTTTATTTTATAAGGGCTGCAAAATTAGTTATTTTTGTCAGATAAACAAGCTAATAGAAAGAAATTATATCCGACTTAAAACTTTTTACCTTTCTCTATGAAAACTATTTAATTATTTAACTTTGCATTTCAAATGCATAAATCCTAATTAATATTTATATCACCTTAAATTATTTAATCTATGAAAACAAAAGCTTTCAATTATTTATCAATTGCTATGATTATGATTGCATTACTGGCAAATCATGTTATAGCTCAACCTGTTGTTATCACACAATGGAATTTCGACGATGAAACACTTGAGCCAAACATTGGCAGTGGAACAGCCACCAATATTGGTGGCACATCTTTTACCTGGGCTACTGGCTATAGTCCGGCGCCAAACAGAGCCTGGAACACATCCACTTATCCTGCACAGGGAACAAATCCGGGTACCGCCGGCGTTGAGTTTATGTTGAGCACGCTTGGATATGAGGATATTACATTGGATTATTATCATAGGGCATCGGGAACAGCCTCGCGGTGGGCTCAGATTGAATATACCCTTGATGGAGGAAGCACATGGATAGCTCATGATAATAATAATGGCGGCATCAGTCCTCATGATACCTTTTATGAGTTCTCATTTGATCTGAGTTCAGTGACAGGGGCAAACAATAATGCTAATTTTGGGATCCGTATAGTATCCATTTTTTCGCCTTTTGCTTTTGATCAGAATGAAACATTAACATACGGACCAAATGAGGCTTACCAACGCGCAAATGCTCAGTCGGGACCTCCGGGAACAGGAACAGGTACAGGGGATTATGGTCAAGCAGGCACTTGGCGTTTTGACGATGTTACTGTCTCAGGAGTAGAAATTTCTACTTCAGAACCGGTTCAACTTGCAATAACAAGTATTAACGGAGGAGCTGCTGTTCAGGTAAATGTTCCTTTTTATTTAACAGTTCAGGCTCTTGATGTTAACGGTGTTCCTTCAAACGTAAACCAAAATACCCTGATAAATATTGCAAAGCAAACAGGAACAGGAACATTGGAAGGGGAACTTACTGCAACCATTCCTGCTGGTAGCAATACTGCAACTTTACACGAGCTTATCTATAATGTTGCTGAGGAAGGGGTAAGCATTACTGCATCTGTTACCTCCGGAATGTCACTTTCACCAGGCACCAGTGCTGTTTTCCAGGTTTTATCTGGAGCTGACCACATGGAATTCAATAACTTCCCTGAAAATGGAACTGTAAATCAGACCATTGCTGCTTTTACCGTTCATGCTCTGCGCAACGACAATTCAATTGATGAATATTTTAATGGACTTATAACCCTAGCCAAAGCAAGCGGACCAGGAGAAGTTTTAGGAACGCTATCAACCGTTGCAGTAGATGGAGTAGCAACTTTCAACGACATTATTTTCAATATAGCAGGTGATTACACTTTATCAGCATCAAGCTCAGGACTTACTCCGGCAGAAAGTGAAATTATTTCAATAGAAAGCCTTCCTGAAGGTTTAATATGTTACTGGGATTTCAATGATGAAACTCTTGAGCCTATTGTAGGAACAGGTACTGCTACCAATGTGGGCGGCACTACAACTGCTTGGGCTGCAGGAGTTCCAGGTAATCCTGATCGGGGTTGGAATACATCAAACTATCCCGAACAAGCTACTGATTCAAAAACAGCAGGAGTTAAGTTCTTAACTAGTACAAGCGGATACCAGAATATTCAGGTTTCATATTTTCATCGTAATTCAGGAACTGCTTCCCGCCATGTAGTAATGCAATACACTGTGGATGGAGTAAACTGGAATGATTTTGAAACATATGCCAATATGCCATATGATACTTTTATAGAACACAATTTTGATCTAAGCTCAATAGATGGTGTAAATAATAATCCGGATTTTGGTTTTAGAGTCCTTTCAATCTTTTCTCCGGAACCTTTCACTGACCCACAGTCTCCTAACACGCAATGGGAAGCAAACACAGCATATCAAGGTACCCGCGATGACAGAAACTACACTATTTCAGGAACATGGAGATTTGATGAAGTAATGATTATGGGTGATTCATTTGGAATATTACTGGGCGATGCCAACTGCGACGGAGTTGTGAATATTATTGATGTTATTACAACTACAAATTATTTACTCGGGATGGAGCCACAACCTTTCTGCTTTGAAAATGCCGATATCAATGGTGATGGTGTAATTGATATACTTGATTGTGTAGGAATTGTCAATCTTATATTGAGTAATGATTGACTACAATAAATAGCTGTTTCATTTAGTTTTTTTCTTGCAATATTAAGCAGTGTTCTGATTTTGTACTAAATCGAACACTGCTTTTTATATAAAACAAAACACAATTTATATTACTCAGTGTCAACTATGTTTTTATCCGTTATCCATTAATACAAACACCTTAATAATTATAATTTCAGTTTTTTAAGATTACTGCTCCATTATTTAAATTGTTTACAAATAGTACAAATCAGCCCTGAATGGTTTATTACTCGGATTTTTTTATGAACTTTGTAGCCCAAATTGTTCAACAAAATCATTTCTCATAAAGTTATGATTACTAAAGAATTTACTCTTGAAAAATATTTCGAAAAATTTCGAAAAAAAGTAGTAGGAATTGATCAGACGTTCAATTCTCCTTATGGGCAACAAAAACTGATTTATGCAGATTGGATTGCAAGCGGTAGGCTCTACTCCCCTATTGAAGAAAGACTTTTTCGGGACATTGGGCCTTTTATTGGTAATACACATACTGAAACCAGTGAAACCGGAACAATGATGACCAAAGCCTATCATCATGCCCATCAGCGAATAAAGCAACATGTAAATGCAGGCAAGAATGATATACTTATCAATACCGGGTTTGGGATGACAGGTGCATTGGTTAAATTTCAGCGTATTCTGGGACTTAAATACTGTGGACAGCTCTTAAATGGTGACTGTCTTCACAATTCAGACAGACCGGTAGTGTTCATTACTCATATGGAGCATCATTCCAATCATACTTCATGGTTTGAAACCATAGCCGATACCGTTGTGCTGGCTCCAGATGATAATCTTTTAGTTAACCCTGAAGAATTAAAGAAGAAATTAGATGAATATAAAGATCGAAAAATTAAGATCGGATCATTCACAGCATGTTCAAATGTTACCGGTATTCACACCCCGTACCGAACATTAGCGCGTATAATGCATGAACACGGAGGCTTTTGCTTTATTGATTTTGCAGCTTCAGCACCATACTGTGATATCGATATGAACCCTGCAGATCCACTTGAAAAGCTTGATGCCATATTTTTCTCACCCCATAAATTTCTTGGTGGTCCCGGAGCTTCAGGTGTTTTAATATTTGATAGGAGCATGTATCGTAATACTGTGCCTGATCAACCCGGTGGAGGCACTGTTGACTGGACAAATCCATGGGGAGAATACAAATATGTTGACGATATCGAAGCAAGAGAAGATGGTGGAACTCCTGGGTTCCTTCAGGCTATGAAAACCGCTTTGGCTATTGATCTTAAAGAACAGATGGGAACAGACAATATTTGCAATAGAGAAGACGAACTAATGCATAAATTGTTTGATGGGCTGGAAAAAATACCAGGAATGAATATTCTGGCAAATAACGACAGAAATCGAATTGGTGTCATATCGTTTTATATCAATGATATACATTATAATTTAATTGTAAAACTTCTGAACGATAGATATGGAATTCAGGCCCGCGGAGGATGTGCATGTGCTGGCACCTATGGTCATTTTCTTCTTGATGTTTCATACGAAAAATCAAAAGTAATAACTGATAAAATAACTTCCGGTGATCTTTCGGAGAAACCCGGATGGGTTAGACTATCAATACATCCGGTAATGACTGATAATGAAATAGAATCAATAGTTGGAGCTGTTGATGAAATTGCCAGAAACCATAAAAAGCTGGAACAGGAATACATTTACGACAGGCATAAAAACGAGTTCAGACATGTAAATGAAAATAACCGCATAGACCAGATTGTAAAAAAATGGTTCAGTCTTAACCATGATCAGGGTTGAGCCTGAAGGTGTTTTCTACTAATGTATAATAGAACAGTAAAAAGCAGCGATATCTACATTCCATTATTCTACTGCGCGACTGAGTTTTCTGATTTTCTTTGTACTTTTGTACTTACTATCTTGTGACACAAATATTGTTTTATTTTTAAGAAAGCATTATTTGATTGATTTTGGAGAGTGTATAATAATAATTAACACATTGAATTAATGTCGGTTCTGCCTCACAACTCACATGATTGTTTAGGGTGTGAATTTCAATCTCCCTTATTTTCTCATTTGTCAAATGAGGAACTTGGCACTGTCAGAGAAAACAGGCTATCTGTAGTCTTTAATAAAGGCGAGATCATTCGTAAACAAGGCACCCATCTGTCGCATATTATTGTAATAAGCACCGGACTGGCAAAGGTTTATATTGAAGGCAGCAACGGAAAAAACTCTATTATAAACATTGTGAAACCTGTTACTTTTGTTGGCGGTCCGGGTATCTTCCTTGATCAGATCCATCATTATTCAATTGCGGCTCTTATTGATACCAGAGTTTGTTTTATTGATATCAATGTTTTCAAACATCTTATTGATACAAACAAGCAATTTGCAAACAACATATTGAAAAATTTCAGTCAAATGATGCTCAACATATATAATCGTCTGATTAACCTTACTCAAAAGCAAATGGCGGGGCGTATGGCTGATGCATTGATCTATCTGTTTGATGATATATTTGTATCCTCAAAAATAGATTCCTCAATATCAAAACAAGATCTGGCTGAATTGTCAGGTATGGCAAAAGAGAGTGCTGTTAAAATTCTCAGAGACTTTCATAATGCCGGATATATTAGTATTTCGGATAATGAAATTTTACTTTTAAATAGTGAAGTATTAAAAAGAGTAAGCCGTACAGGCTAAATCTATTAAAAGTCAGTTCATACCTAATATGAGCACAAAACGCTATCTAACAAAACTCAACGCGACTCATTCAATTAACATCAAATTCATTAAACTCAATTCATAAATACTTTTTCAACTAATCAATTTTTTAAACTCATAAATTACAAATGACATTAATCCGATCAATATCTGGCATACGTGGTACAATTGGTGGAAATCCGGGAGATGGACTTACTCCGGTAGATATTGTTAACTACACCTCAGCTTTTGCTACTTTAATAAAAAAACAAGATCCTGATAAAAAAACAAGCATAGTGATAGGACGCGATGCACGTATTTCTGGTACTATGGTTGAACATCTGGTAACAGGCACTTTGCTTGCAATGGGCGTTGACGTTATCAATCTTGAACTTTCAACAACGCCAACCGTGGAAATAGCGGTTGTTGATCTGAATGCTGACGGAGGCATCATTATAACTGCAAGCCATAATCCCAGACAATGGAATGCTTTGAAACTTCTGAATAACAAGGGTGAATTTATCAGTGCTGCACAGGGAAATGAGCTTATTGAGCTTGCAGAATCAAAGAATATATCTTTTGCTGAAGTGAATCAATTGGGCCAGTACCGTATTGAAGAAAACTATATTCAGAAACATATTGATAAAATCCTTGCACTTCCGTTAGTAGATATTAATGCTATAAAAAATGCAGATTTCAGAATTGTTGTTGATGCAGTGAATTCAACTGGTGGCATTGCTTTACCTCCATTATTACAACAATTGGGAGTAAAGGAAGTAATTGAATTATACTGCGAAGCCAACGGAAATTTTCCTCATGACCCTGAACCATTGCCGCAAAATCTTTCAGAAATATCAGACAAGGTATCAAAATCCGATGCTCATCTGGGGCTTGTTGTTGACCCCGATGTTGACCGTCTTGCTATTATTGATGAAAACGGCAATATGTTTGGCGAAGAGTACACTCTGGTTGCAGTGGCAGACTATGTATTGCAGCACACCAAAGGCAATACGGTATCAAATCTTAGTTCCAGTAAAGCTTTGCAGATTGTAACCGAAAAGCATGGGGGAAAATATTATGCTTCGGCTGTTGGTGAGGTTAATGTGGTTGAAATGATGAAGTTAAAGCAAGCAGTTATTGGAGGCGAAGGTAACGGAGGGGTTATTTATCCCGGGCTACATTACGGACGTGATGCTTTGACGGGAACTGCCCTGTTTCTCACCCATCTGGCAAAATCAGGTAAAAGCTGTTCGGCATTGAGAGCTACTTACCCTGATTTACATATCTCAAAAAATAAAATTCAGCTCTCACCTGAAATTAACATTGACGAAATCCTTAACAAAATAAGGCAGCAATATGCCAAACATCCTATCAATACAGTTGACGGAATTAAAATTGAACTTGAAAACGATTGGGTACATTTGCGAAAATCAAATACCGAGCCGGTTATCCGCATTTATGCTGAGAGCGATTCACCTCATAAAGCTGATGTTATTGCCCGAAAGCTTCTGGACGATATACGCAAAATCATAAAAGAAGAATCTGACACAACACTAAATTAACTCGGAAAGAAATGGCACAAAAACTAAGTAAATCTCGAAGAAAAAAAGTCAAATACAAGTCATTGAGTTTTAAATTAAGTAACAAAGAATATAACCGCATAGCACGCTATTGCAAAAAACACAAACTTACTCCCAACAAGCTGATAAAGAAATCATTAAGAACCTATGTCAGTCATATTGGACCTATTATTGACCAGGAAGAACTGCCTGTGAGTGAGAACCAGTTAACTATTTTTGATTTTGGTGCATAGGAAAGCAATGAACCATATCCTGAATCAATAAAATATTTTGGTATTATTTTTTCTGACCAATTGTACCTTCAAAAGGCATACGATTCAGAATTGAGCGGCCAAGTGTTATTTCATCAGCAAATTCCAGATCATCGCCAACAGCAATTCCACGGGCAATCGTGGTAACAAGTATTCCCAGGGTACTAATCTTTTTGTATATATAATAATTAGTTGTATCGCCTTCAATAGTAGCTGGCAAAGCCATTATTAATTCCCGGGTTTTTTCTGATTCAATCCGCCTGAGAAGTGAATCAATAGTAAGGTCTCCGGGACCTATCCCCTCAATTGGTGAAATAATTCCTCCCAAAACATGATATCGTCCACGAAACTGAGATGTGTTTTCAATAGCCATTACATCCCTGATATCAGCAACCACACAGATAGTTTCAGGATCACGTCGCAAATCAAGGCATATCTTACAGGTGTTACCGTCCGATATATTATGGCAAATATCACAATAACAAATTTCTTCACGCAGTTTAATCAGTGCTTCGCCTAATTGCTGTGCTTCTCCATTTTCGGATTTTAAAATATGCAAACATAAACGTAAAGCCGTTTTCCTACCAATTCCCGGCAATCTTGATAGCTGATTTACAGCCTCTTCTAATAATTTTGATGAATATTCAGCCACAACAATAAATTGAAAGTTAACACCAGTTACTAAACCCAGATATACTCATAATGAGTTCTTTAGCAACTCTATGCATCAGTAACCGGTCATTAGTAAAAAATTCTTTTATCATGCCAAAATTACAATTAATTCCTGATTTCACACTGTCCTCCACTCTGTTTTATTAGTTACAAAGGTTTGATCAATATTACTTTTCCGGTCAGAATAGCATTTTGTTGACACCTCAATTTTTCAATGTAGTATCTGGTATTTAATTTGATGCTACATCGTAAAACAGCCCGAAAATCATTATCTTTGCATCTACTATTACTGTTAGGTAAATTTATGTAAACCGTTAACAAACACCACAAACAAGTATTTTATAAAGATGTCAGTCATGAAAAGATTTTTATACTTATCCTTTGTTGTTCCGTTATTGATCTTATCTGCACAACCAACGACTGCCGCACCCCGGGCAATGTTTTCATACGGAACATTCTATTCACCCGACATAGGATCTTTTATTGAAACATATCTGAATTTTGATGCTTCAAGTTTATATTTTATTGAAACCGAAAGTTATGAATATCAGGCAACTGTTGAGATCCTTTTGGTTTTTAAACAAGACAGTGTTATTCGTGAGTTCAGAAAATACGAACTCAGAAGCCCTGCAATTCAGGACACTGTGGAAAACAGGTTCAGTTTTGCCGATCAGCAGAGATTTCTTTTGCCAGGCGGTGACTACAGACTTGAAATTTATTTAAAAGATGCAAATCTTGAAGAAAGTAAGCTAACTTACTTTGAAGACATCTCAATAAGTTTTGAACCCGACCAAATTAATTTTTCAACCATTCAACTGGCTGAGCGAATTGAAAAAGCAGATACACCAGGGCCACTGACAAAAAGCGGATATGATATTTATCCTTATGTTGATTATCTCTATCCGTCAAACATTAACATTATTACATATTATGCTGAAATTTATGATGCAGCCAATGTTTTAGGGCAGGATGAAAATGTGCTTATAACATGCTCAATTGAAGCTTTTGAAACTAAAACTATAGTGCAAAACTTCAACCGTTTTAAACGTGATGTTGCAAAACAGGTAAATATTGTCCTTAATACTTTTGATATTGCCGAATTACCTTCGGGAAATTACTTTCTTGTCATTAGCATGAAGGATCGTAATAACAATACTCTTGCTTCAAACAGGGTGTTTTTTCAGCGTTCGAACCCGGAGTTAAAATTAAACTCTGAAGCTTTTGAACACGTTAGTATTACCAATACCTTCGCCACACAAATAGTTAATATTGACAGTCTTTCGTATTTTATAAAAGCTCTTGATCCAATCTCAAATTATACAGAAAGAGAATTAGCAAATAATTTGGCTTCAGGCAGAAATCTGGAGCTAATGCAGCGTTATTTCTATAATTTCTGGCTTCAGCGTGACTATTTGAACCCTCAGGAAGCCTGGAAAAACTATTATATTGAAATGTGCCGTGCCGATGCAAATTTCAAAACTCTAAGAAAGCGAGGATATGATACTGATCGCGGAAGGGTATATCTGCAGTACGGACCTCCTAATTCCATTACTCAGAACTATAACGAACCACATTCATATCCATACGAAATATGGCATTATTATGAAATAAATGGTCAACGGAATAAGCGTTTTGTATTTTACAGCCAGGATATTGTCACAAACAATTTTGAACTGCTCCATTCGGATGTGATAGGTGAGCTTTCAAACCCGCGCTGGAACCTGTTTTTGAACAGTCGCAGTTCAAGAGGCTGGGATGTAGATACTGAGAATGCACCCGAACATTGGGGAGGCAAATCAAGAGATTATTTTGATCGCCCTCGTTGATTTTTAAACAAAAAGTCTTTTTATAATTATAAATGCACTTTTATCCGGCCCGAGAAATTAACTTTGCAGGGAATTAATCATAACTAAATGCGCTTACTGTTTATTCTGTTTCAGGGACTGGCGTGGGTAATATCCAAAATGTCGGACAGATGCCTGTATGCAATGTCTTCGTTTACCAGTTTTATATTAAAGCACATTATTCGCTACCGTACTAAAATAGTTAAAGACAACCTGAAAAAGAGTTTTCCGGAGTTTGATAAAAAAAACATTAGCAGCATTGCAAATCAATATTATAAACATTTAGGAGATCTTATAGTAGAGGTTTTGAAAACACCGGGGCTTTCAGCTAACCAGATTAAAAACAGATTTTCTTTTAAAAACCAGGAATTATTAGAGAATTTTGCTAAAGAAGGCAGAAGCATTATGGTCTTAATTGCTCATATGGGCAATTGGGAATGGTTAGGACCAGGACTGCAGCTTAATTTTCCCAATTTTGAAGGTTCAGCGGTGGTTAAGCCATTAAGTAATCCGTATTTCAACAAATACATAAATGATTTACGTATGTTACACAGAAAAGACAGTGTTATTCCATTTAAACAGACTCTTCGGATCATGCTGAAAAATAAAGAAAAACTAACACTGACTTTGCTTGCTGCTGATCAAACCCCGCATAAAAGTGAAATAGTGTTCAATACTTCTTTTCTGAACCGTTTGACACCTTTCTTTACAGGATTCGAAAAAATAGCTAAAATGCTGGATCAGCCTGTGGTATTTGCTAATGTGTTCAGAACCACTAGAGGACATTATGAAGTAGATTTTGAACTAATTACCAACGAACCTAAAAACACTGCTGAGCAAGAGATAACTCTGGCTTATGTAAGCATGCTTGAGAAAGCAATAAAAAGCCGGCCATATAACTGGCTATGGTCACACAGGCGCTGGAAATACGTGCCAACAGAAGAAAAAGAACAATAAAACAAACAATATTGAAAAAAGTAGCTATTGTCATATTAAACTGGAATGGAAAGAAGTTTCTTGAAAAATTTCTGCCGTCTGTAGTTGCAAATTGTAATGAATACTCGGAAATTATAATTGCCGACAATGATTCAAAAGATGACTCAGTAGAGTTCATTGAAAAAGAATATCCAGATATCCGGATCATTAAACACACTTTTAACCATGGCTTTGCGAAAGGATATAACGATGCATTGTCGAAAATTGAAAGTGAGTACTATATTCTGCTGAACTCAGATATAGAGGTCACGCCAAACTGGATTGAACCCGTAATAAAACTGATGGATTCCGATCGCCGGATTGCAACCTGTCAGCCAAAACTTCGTTCATACCACAGTACTGAATATTTTGAATATGCCGGTGCTGCCGGTGGATTTATTGATCATTTTGGATATCCGTTTTGCCGTGGACGTATTTTTCAGGAAATAGAGAAAGATGAAGGGCAGTATGACCAGATTTCAGAGATCTTCTGGGCAACAGGAGCCTGCCTTTTTGTAAGAGCTGAATTGTTTCATCGTTTTGGTGGTTTCGATGATGATTTCTTTGCTCACATGGAAGAAATTGACTTTTGCTGGAGACTGAAAAACGCCGGATATAAAATAATGTATTGTCCTGATTCAGTAGTTTATCATGTTGGAGGCGGCACACTACCAAAAAAATCATCGCTGAAAACTTATCTGAATTTCAGAAATAACCTTATCCTGATCTTTAAGAATATCCCTTCTGAACGTATTATTTATGTTTTTCTAACAAGATGGTTTCTTGACTTCATTGCAGCATTAAAATTCCTTAGCCAGGGAGGCATTGCAGATTTTGCTGCAGTTATCAGAGCTCAATATTATTTTTTAAGGCATTACAAAACGCAAATCAAGAAGCGCCGAAAAATCTTTCAGGTAAAGGTTTCAGGAATTTATAATCACAATATTGTGATAGAACATTTTATACGCAGGAAAAAGAAATTCAGCGACTTGCAGCAGTCAGACTTTACACATTAGTCGGCGGTAACTGAAAATTCCTGATCAGACTTTCAGCAGCAAGCATATAGCCATATAAGCCAAATCCGCAGATATAACCTTTAACCCATGGCGAAATATGCGATACATGTCTGTATGATTCCCGTGCAAAAACATTGCTTAAATGAACTTCAATAACCGGAGCTTTTATTGCTCTGACGGCATCGCCCAATGCTACAGAAGTGTGAGAGTAAGCGCCTGCATTAAAAATGATTCCGGCAGCAGAAAACCCAAACTCATGTAATTTATCAATCAGCTCACCTTCAATATTGCTTTGATAGTAAACAAATTCCACATCGGGATAGGCAGATTGAAGGGACCTGAGCAGTTCGCCGAATGTTGAAACCCCATAGATACTGGTTTCTCTGATACCAGTGAGATTTAGATTAGGACCATTTAAAATCAGAATTGTCATACTGCAAACCGGTTAAAAAAGGGCACAAATTTAATGAATTGATTTAACAAATAGGTTTAGAGTAGCTTATTGGCACATGAGAAATATTGTTTTGCATAATTTTCTTCACGTACGAACCAGACAAATCAGAATTTATTTTTACAGATCCATGAGTTTTCAGAACCTAAAAATGCTTACAACACTGCTTTTTATTAGTTGGGTTTATACATAACCACTACTATCAAACTCCTATACATCACTTATTCAATCACTTATAAGTTAATAACTTTTTTCTTAGAAATCATTGTATTTTAAATTATTATAATATCTTTGCGATATCATTTTAATATCATAAATTATGGAAAAGGAAAAAAATTTATTTCATTTAGGGGGATATCTTGGAGTAATCATATCCATTGCTTTACCCATTTTAGCCTTCTGGTTAGCTTTCTCAACTAACTGTTTTGCCTGGCCTCTTCTATTGATAGTTGACATTTTTTGCTGGAGAGGGCTTTTAATTCTTAATCCTAACGAAGCCTGTGTACTTGTTTTATTTGGCAGTTACCACGGAACACTGAAGAAAAATGGATTTTACTGGATAAATCCTTTTTACAAACGTAAGAGAATTTCGTTGCGCGCCCGCAACCTCAACAGCGATCCTATCAAAGTTAATGACAAGATTGGGAATCCGATCATGATAGGGATAGTTTTGGTTTGGAAGGTTGAAAATACCTACAAAGCAGCTTTTGAAGTTGATGATTATATCCGTTTTGTGGATATCCAGAGCGAGGCAGCTATACGTAAACTTGCGGGTGCTTATCCTTACGACAATTTTGAAGATGAGCAATCAGAAATTTCATTGCGTTCGAGCGGAGAGGAAGTCAATCAGCAACTTGAAGAAGAACTTAGTGAAAGGCTTGAGATTGCAGGGATACATGTAATTGAAGCACGTATTGCATATCTGGCTTATGCATCGGAAATTGCCAATGCAATGCTTCGTCGCCAACAGGCTACTGCAATTATTGCTGCACGGCAAAAAATCGTGGAAGGTGCTGTAAGTATGGTTGAAATGGCTCTTGAACAGTTATCTGAAAAAGAGATCCTTGAACTTGATGAGGAAAAGAAAGCAACCATGGTCAGCAATCTGATGGTAGTGTTATGTTCTGACAAAGATGTCAGTCCTGTAGTTAATACAGGTTCTATATATTAATAAAACGGAATGGATAAAAAGAAACCTTTTGTGCTAAGGCTTCATCCTGAAATGATGAAAAGGCTTGAGAAATGGGCTTCAGATGAATTTCGAAGCATCAATGGGCAGATTGAATGGATTTTACATCAGGCTCTTAAAAAATCCGGAAGACTAAAAAAAACCGAAAAAGATAAAGAAAATAAAGAGCCTGATTAATAAGATCAGACCCAATAAAACAATTTTATAAATATGGAACCCCTAAAAATCAAAGATTTGTTAATCCTGTTAATTATCCATCCTCAAAATGGAAGGGTAAGAAGCAGGAATATTGCAGACTCCGTGCTTGTGGCAGCAGCCCTCATTGATCTTGTTTTGTTAGGGTGTCTACGTATAAATAACGGAAAGATCGAAGCAACAGGAAATGATACCGGAGATCCTGTACTGAATAATTTACTGGAAATGTTTGTTAAAAATAATGGTAAAAGTTTCCATTGGATGGTAAACCGGTTATCAAAATCCAGAATCAAGATTTATCGAATGCAGCTCGAACATCTTATCAAGATACGGATAATTACTGCCGAACAGGCTTATTTCCTTGGTATGACCTTATTTAATCGTTATCGCTTAACTCGTTCTGACAGTCTGAAACCCGTATTTATTGCTTTGGAAAGAGTATTAATATACGGAAGAAAACCGAATCTGGAATTACGCCTGCTAATTGAATTTCTGAGAATGACAAATGTGATCAAGAGTTTTTATCCTGGTCAGGAATATAAAATGATAGCAAAAAAACGATCGTATGAATTATCGAAAATAAAATTTGAAGTTTATAATGAAAGCTTTCAAATAATTTTCAAAACATTTAAGCGTATAATCAGGATGAACCAATTTTCAGAAAACCTACATTTTAATATCATAACTCATTGAATTATAATCAATGAAGAATATCATTTGTTTAGAATATAATTTTTCTACTATCTATCCACACTATACAGTCATTTTCAATCCATCACATGGCTGAGCATAGATACTTAATCAGTTAATGCCTTTTCCCTCTGTTTAAAATGATATTACAGGCAGGTTTGAAGTAATTTACGCTTTTCTAGTCCAAAACATACTCTCACTTCCAACTCTTGTCTTCCGCATACTTTTCGGACACCCAAATTAAATACTTAATAATCAATAATATATCAAATTGTTTTTCTATTTTTGGGTGTCCCAAAATATTTTTCATGAATATAAGAGAAAAGAAAAACAGATCCGGAAGTGTTAGTATTCAGATTATTAGTAAGGCTCGTGGTCAATATAAGGTTGTTAAAACAATAGGAAGTGGCGCAGAGCGTCACAAAATTGAAGAGCTTAAAAAAATAGCCAAATAAGAAATAGAAGATTTTAAAAAAACAGCATCTCTGTTTCAACCCAGTGTCGATAATCTTGTTGAAGAGGTATTAAGCTCTTTGAGTAATTCTCATATCCGCACTGTTGGACCGGAGTTGATTTTTGGCAAAATCTTCGATTTTATCGGCTTTGGAGCAATCCGAGGGTCTCATTTCCGACACTTGGTTATAGCTCGTTTGGCCTACCCTTTAAGTAAATTAAAGACAAGTGAATATCTTTATCGTTTTCAAGGAATTTCTATCGGCACAGGTAAGATTTACCATTTTTTAGACAGGCTTAACAGCCGAGATAAAGAGCAAATTGAACAGAACTCTTTTGCCCATACCAAAGGTGTATTAAAAGATCGCATCAGTGTTGTATTTTATGATATGACTACGCTTTACTTTGAGGCAAGTGATGAGGATAATTTGTGAAAAACAGGATTTAACAAAGATGGCAAACACAGTAAGTCTCAAATCATAATTGGGTTATTGGTGGGCTTGAGCGGCTATGCTATCGGCTACGATATTTTTGAAGGCAATACCTATGAGGGATATACTTTAATTCCTTTTCTTGAAAAAATACAAAATAAGTTTGACATCAGAAAACCAATTGTTATTGTCGATTCCGGGCTTTTATCCAATGATAATTCACAGGCACTGGAGGACAATGGTTACCAGTATATTATCGGTGCCAGATTGAAAAACGAGAGTCAGTCTATTCAACAGCAAATCATTGCTCAAAATTACCGACAAAAGAGTTTTTACAGCTTAAGAAAGAAGGTTAAAATTAATGACCGAACCAGGATAACGCGCCTGATTGCTCATTACTCGGAGAAAAGGGCACGAAAAGATGTCTACAATCGTAAAAAGGGATTGGAACGTCTGGAAAAGCGTCTTAAATCAGAGAAACTTACAAAATCCAACATCAATAACAGAGGCTACAACAAATATCTCGAAAAAAAAGGCGATATTGAAATAAGTAACAATTATCAAAAATACGAAAAAGATAACCTTTGTGACGGGTTAAAAGGATACATTACTAACAGTAAACTTTCTTCAGCTATAGTTTTGAATAATTACGGACAGCTATGACATATCGAGAAGGCATTCCGTATATTAAAGACAGATTTAAGGTCACGTCACATTTATAACAGGTTCAGACATCGGATTGAAGCACATTTGTGTATTACATTCACAGCATATGTTGTTTATAAGGAATTTGAAAGAGTATTGAAAAAATGAAGACTCTGACTTGTCGGCACAAAAAGCAAGTGAAATAACACTTGATATGTATCAACTTACATATCAGCTTCCTGACTCAGGTGAAATTAAAACCTAACTGCTTGAAATGGACCAGCAATAGAAAGAACTTTACGAAATTATTAATAGAAATTTTTAGGATGTCCCAATGCGGAAGACAGAAGCATAAACAGCTGATACTCAGTTGATTTTTTGTTTTCATTTTTAAGACTGTTTGCAAAAACCATGGTATAAACAGTCTTTTTTTTCATTTGTGGCATATTTTTTTCTTTGCCACATCACAATTATTGATCTGCTGAACAACTATAATTGCTGAAATTCAATTTACAATAAGCAATACAGCTTTCTCGTTAAGATATGCAAAAAGGTTGAACAAGCTTAAATATTTAACCCTGAATATAAATTTTAACAAACAAACTATTCCACTTAATCCAAAAAAAGATGAATTGGGAAAAATTTAAATCCAAATCTGTATCGCAGCGTAAAAACCTGAAATCGTTGCTGTTTGTGAACAAACTTCTCATTATTGCAATTGCAGGTGTTTTTACATTAGGTACAACCTCATGCTCAAGCCAGAAAAAACTGGCAAAAAAACATGCCAAAGAAGCACGTCTGGCGCAAATTGAACAGGCTAAAGCCGACCTTCATGAGATAATAAATGATGACGGATATATTGCTTTAGACGTAAAAGAACAGAAGCTTCAAAAAGTCAAAGATCTGAATCTTGATGATAAGGAAATCAAGGCACTGATACCCAAAGCAGAAGAAAAGCTTGCACGTGACAGGGCTGCATATCAGAAAAAATTAGAAGAAGACAGGCAACGTGCCGAAGCAGAAAGGCTTGAAAAAGAAAGGCTGGAGAAAGAGAAAACCACTAAAACAGTTCCTTTACAACAAGCTTTGATTGATATTGCCAATGCACCAAATTTACGTGAGGCAAACGAAAGAATTGCTGAAACTCTTAAACTGTTTGAATCTCCCAATGTAACCGTGCTGATCCTTATCAATGTTGAAGGTGATTCAAGAGATTACGACCGTCCTACAACAATCCAGAAATATCTTGAGTTGCTCAAAGATCAGAAAAGATATAATAACGACATTGAGAATATAAGATATAATGCTGCCGGAAAAATTACAGAACTTGAATTAAAAACAAGATATTAAAACTGAACACAATGAGAAGCAAAATATTTTTAATAGTTTTCCTGCTGGCATCATTACCGGTGGTTTTGAATGCCCAGAACAATGACATCAGTCCTGCCCGCAAACAGGCAATTGATTCACTGGCTCTTGAAAAAGTCCGCGATCTGAGCAAATATATTTCTATCATAGGTAGTAAGAACACCCCCTGGGCTGAAGCCAACCGGGTAATTGAACGCACCCTTGAATTATTTGCTGAAGGAAGTCAAATGGGTGTTTCATCGCTTTATCGCCCTGAAATTGCTTATTATGGCGTAAGGCAATATCTTGAAAGACTTATGGCCTTGAATTACGACAGGGTTAAAATAGAATGGTACGACATTCATTATATCAGCGATCTGGTTCGTCAGCCCGATGGTAGATATGTTGGTGTGATAACAATATACCAGAAATTTGAGGGTATTGTTGGCGAAAAAATGGTTTACCGCGACACCACCAGAAAAGATATTACTGTGTATGTCGAACGCAAGGAAACTCAGATAGGCGGACGGCTTATTGGCTTTTGGGATGTACTTCTCGGCGATATCAGGGTTACTGAAACTACTCCATGATACGTTCAAAATTATTTCTGATCATACTTCTATTCTGCGCTGCATCATCATGGGCGCAGAGTTTTGAGCATTATCTCGGCGATGAGGCTTCATTATTTGCTCAAACCAAACAGATAAACCAATTTTTCAGACGGTTCAACGGTGAAGAAAGCGTTTCGGGAGTCAGATTTCCTGCTAACGATCCAAACTACCGAAATATCACTGTCAGAAAAAACTATCTGCAGATGATATTTGATCTTGAAAGTCAGTTTATTGATAAGGAGCAGAAAAACGAATTCATTTACAATATAACTAAGAATGAAGAACCCATTTTTCTCGATTTTCATAACGGAGACTGGTTTGCAGAAGTATCAACAGAATTTTTGTATTACGGAGAAAAAACCAGAGCAACTTTATTTCTGAAACTGGAAGAAGAAAATCAGGGATATAAATGGGTCATTACCAATGTTTTCTTTAAACCCTTCAGAGAGTTGTTTTCTGATGAGAACGACGGTAAGCTCAGGTTCATTCATCCCCTGAGTCATGAACTCGATTTCATGAACCTTATAAAAATCTTCAAGGAAACCGGAAAGGTCACCCAATACACTTCGCAAAGTTATAAACCCGATTATCTTTCGGTTTTCCTTTACGAAGTAAAAAAGCAAAATCTTATTTTTCAAAATGTCAGTGGTGTAAAATTTCATTTCTTTCAGGTTCCGGGATGGTATTTTGAGCTTTCTGAAATTCGTCGTAGTGGAGCTAACTCCGGCTGGCTGATCACAGGTTTGATTGATTTTGATGAATCAAAGAAAGGTGAGTTGCTGAAGTATATTTATTATGAATAGAACGAGCTTTTCCAGCATATTCATCAGTACTATGATGCTGATACTTTTTCCTTTTGTATCACAGGGACAAGGAAATAATATGCGCAGCTCACTTTCACAAAAAGATATCGAGGATTTCAAACAACAAAGTGAGCAGCTTGTGAAGTTCATGGAATTCTCATTTAATTCTCTTGGGAACTCCAAAATAAGCGCAAGAGAAAAAGAAGTTATCATAAATGAAAGTTATCTGAAGTTTTTTGCTTCGGACAAAGTACAGATCGAAGATGATCTGATTGAGGGGCGATTTACCGTAACAAATAAAAATGTTCAGGCATATCTGAAAGATATTGATTTCTTTTTCAGGCAAGCTGTTTTTACTTTTACGATTGAAGCTATAGATTACAATATTAATAATCTTGGCAATAATTATTTTCTTGTAACCACCACCCGCAACCTGAAAGGAATTGGTACTGAAGGCGATACCATTTATAATAACTTAACCCGCTATATTGAAATCAATCTTGACCCGGACAAACGCGACCTGAAAATTGCAAGTATCTACACCAATAAGCTGAATGAGAAAGAAGATATGCACAATTGGTGGATCAGCCTGAGTTCTGACTGGCGTTCATATTTTGCAAAAGATATTTTTATAAATAATGAATACCAGCTTAGAAACATAACCGATTTCAGTGATAAATGGTTGGCAGTTGAGCGCTATAAGGTTTCAGTGATTGATGATCTGGTAATGGAATATCGCAAAGCTGATACCATTATGGCAAATACAAGGCAGATCTATCAGGAAATAAGTAGGATATGGAAAACCGAATCAGTTGATATTTCAAATCAGGCTGTTTTTACTGATATTAAGCCTTTAAGTAAATTAACTGAGTTAAGGTCAGTGAACTTAAGCGGGAACCCTATTGATGACCTTACACCAATACGTAACCTGACAAGACTGGAAAGTATTCTGATAGACGGTACTGCCGTTACCCGTCTTGATCCTTTACGTCATTCAGTCAGTCTGAAATTCCTTGATGCAAGTAACACAGCAATAAGCGATTTAAGCTTGATACCCTCGTTCACCTCGCTTGAAAGGCTTTATTTGTCAAACACAAATATTACTGGTCTTGATGCACTGTCAGGCTTGAATTCTTTACGGGATCTGAAGGTAAACGGAACCCTGATATTAAGCCTCGCTCCTCTTGAAAATATTCAGAACCTGAATATCCTCGACATTTCCAATACCATGATCTTTCAGCTTGAGGATGTGGGAAAGCTTAAATTACTCAAAAGCCTTTATGCTGACAACACCAAAATTGCTGATCTTGAGCCGCTTGCTTCGCTGAACGACCTGCAGTATTTGTTCATTGAAGGTACAAATATCAGCAACATACAAATGCTGGTGAACCTGCCCTCTTTAAAAAGAATTTATTGCGACAGAACCAAAATAAAACGAGAACAGGCTAATAAGTTTATGCAGGACAATCCCGATGTTCTGGTTATTTATGAATCGCAAACACTCACTGACTGGTGGACGACACTACCGCAAATATGGAAAGATATTTTCAGGGAAATTGTACTCCTCTCCGATGAACCTACCCGTGAAGAATTACATGAGGTTGCAAATATCAGCAAAATAGATATTAATAGTCGTATTGAAATATTTGATCTTACTCCTTTGAACCAACTGCCAAGGCTACGGATACTGAATGCATCAAATACAGGCATTTCAAATATCGAAGCATTAAGGGAAAACATTGAACTAACAGAACTTGACATATCTGCCACAGGAGTTTCAGATATTTCGGTTTTAACAGGACATAGATCAATTGAGATCCTGAATATTTCAGATACTCCTGTTGAAAGCATCTTACCGCTTGGTACGGCTCAGCGGTTGAAATATGTGGATATGGACCGCACTCCTGTTAAATCATTAAAGCCACTTAATTCACTTAATAATCTTGAAACGGTTTTATGTGATAATACAGGTATTGATAGATCGGAAATTTCAGGAGTTTATGAATCTAATCCTGATGTTACAATTGTATTTCAAACAGATAGCTTAACAGCATGGTGGCATTCATTGCCTTCTATCTGGAAGAATATTTTTGAGAAGTATGTAGCAGGCGGATATGAGCCTTCGCGTATTGAACTTCATAAACTAACCGATATCAAAGAATTGGATTTAAATAAAATTCGCGGCATTCAAAATCTCGATCCTTTGATCTATTTCCATTGTTTACAGGTACTAAAAATGAGTGACCTGGCTATTAACGATATTTCGGTTCTGGAAAACTTTAAAAACCTAAGGGAACTGGATTGCTCAAACAATCCTATAAACAATATCAAATCTCTCGGCAAACTGTTTGAACTGACGATCCTTGACTGCTCGAACACTTTGATAAGAAATCTAAATGATCTTAAAAATCTGAGAAATCTGGAAATATTAAATATTGCCGGCACCCAGGTCTCTGCCCTGAAACCTCTTGGTAATCACACTTCGCTGAGGCAACTGGATTGTAACAATACAAAAATAATAAGTCTGCGTCCTTTGGAAAATCTTAAGGAGCTTGAACTGCTGAGATGTTATAACACAAGGGTTATCAGGTTTTTTGTAAACCGCTTTAAATCTGCTGTTCCCGGCTGTGAAGTTGTGTATTATTAGCACTTTTCCTCACATCGTTTCCCCAAATTGTGGAAAAAATCAACAGCTAAATCAGAACTGATGATTTTTTCTTTTTTTTCTTAATTATATCCCACTGATATTCAAGACTATAAAAATTCATTCAAAGATCTTAGTTTGTGGCAAGGTTTTTACAACTATACCATGTGTTGACTAATTATAAATACACAAGGTTATGTTTGAATTATCAAAATATATTTTGCAGCAATACAGCTTTGATGAAACGTTGTTTGGTAAGGAATTACGGAAAATTCTCATGTGGATGGGTGAAGGAAAAAAGGAAGAAAAACTTAAACTTCGTAACTGGTGTGAAGAAAATTTTGGCAACCACTATGGAAAAACAATACGCCGTAGTTTTCGTAAATCGTTAATTCGGAACTTCCAGAAAAGGCTAAAATATATGATTTATAAATAATGAAGTTGTATCTTTGCGGAAACAAAACCCCGAAAACGTAGATAAGGTATCTAAATCG